>Ga0209013_10001841_pt1 | contig 19488 bp, 13 predicted proteins | sample Cruoilmetagenom2_FD_187291 | JGI IMG/M metagenome (GOLD analysis project Ga0209013, IMG submission 187291) | Oil polluted marine microbial communities from Coal Oil Point, Santa Barbara, California, USA - Sample 2 (SPAdes) (version 2) | ecosystem: Environmental > Aquatic > Marine > Oil seeps ...
CGGGTATAAATCAGGGCATGCCTTGAACAATACACTGCTGCGTGCCTTGATGGCGGATGAGTCGGCATGGGAAGAAGTGACATTTGACGATGTCAATGAGGCCCCGATTTCATTTCTGCAACCTGTACCTGTCAGCTGAGTAAATTCCTCGTAGTGACCTGATTTTCGCTGTTCCAACCGGTTCAGCGGGAAAATTGTCGATTGGCAAGCCGTAGTAGTGCAGTTTTCAGCCCTGGGTCCGATACAGTCTGGGCGACCTGTTGTAGTGCGGATGTACTGTTTTTACTGCGATGAATTGCAGCTTTACGGCGTTCGGCGGGAACCTGCCTCTCGGGTGGACGAACACGAATTCGAACTGTGCGCAGTTTCACAGTTTGACTACGTTTGAGTTGTTTTACTAGTTGAGGTGCATGGAAACGCAGGCGGGCAGCCCAAACCGGTGAATCAGCCGCAAGCACCAGGGTTTCTTCCCGGATAGCAAGCAAGTGGCAGTGTGCTTTCAGTGGTTCGGGGAGCAGTTCCTGTAGCAAGGTTTCCAGTGCCATCAGGACCCTGGTCCGGGAAACGAGACGGGAATACTGGCTTCTTCCAAGCAGATTATTAATTTGCAAGGGATTGTTCATAAGGTACTTGAGTGAGTTTGAATATGAACATCATACTGTTTACAAACAAGCGCGGACAGGTCTGGAATTATGACATCAATCCGCTGCATACGGTTCTCGCGATAGTCTTTGGACTGATCGTGTTGTTTGCTGCTGCAGTGTATACCGGTGTCCGTCTTGGAAGCGATGAGCTGAAGTATGTGGCGGAATGGCAGGATGTCGTGAGTGAGCAACAGGCCGAGATTGCGGCGGCCAGACAGAATGCCCAGGCTGATATCGATGCGTTGACATTGCGTATCGGCCAGATGCAGGCGCAAATGCTGCGTTTGAATGCCCTCGGTGGACGGCTGGTCAGCCAAAGTGACCTGGATAAGGACGAATTCGATTTTGATGCGGTTCCGGCAGTGGGTGGTCCAGAGGTTGTTGCGAACAGGCAATCAGTGCCGCTGGCCGATTTTTTGTCCATGCTGAATCAGCTGGAAACAGAGATGGAAGACCGGGATCAAAAACTCTCGGTGCTGGAATCGCTGCTGATGAGCAGAAGTCTGAGTGAGCGTGTCATGCCTTCCGGCCGACCCGTGGAGGATGGCTGGCTATCCTCCCGCTACGGCAAGCGCAACGACCCGTTTACCGGGAAACAGGACTTTCACAATGGCCTGGATTTTGCTGGCAAGAAGGGTTCCGAGGTGATTGCCGTGGGCGATGGTGTGGTGAGCTGGGCAGGTAAAAAGTCCGGTTACGGGAAATTGATCGAGATCAACCACGGTAATGGCTACTCTACACGCTACGGCCATAATCAAAGCCACATGGTAAAAGTTGGTGATACCGTTAAAAAAGGTCAGCAAATAGCACTGATGGGATCGACCGGTCGCTCAACCGGACCGCATGTGCATTTTGAAGTACTGCGTAATGGTAAAAAGGTAAATCCTTCCGGATTTATCGGCGAGTAAGTCAGAAATTATCCCCATACACGGACCGCTGTCCCGGCAGTCCAGTCTTTCGTGGTTACGCCGTGACGAACTGCTAATTTGCAGGGACTTGCGGTATCATGCCTGATTCGTTTATCACTGCTTTTTTCAGGAAATTCATGGCACTTAAAATATTCAGCAAGTTGCTTGGCAGTCGCAATGACCGCCAGCTCAAGCGCATGTCGCGCGTTGTCGCAAAAATTAATGATCTTGAGCCTGATTTCAAGGCGTTGTCCGATGAAGCGCTCAAGGCAAAGACAGGCGAATTCCGTAAACGACAGGCTGATGGTGAATCACTGGATGACCTGCTTCCCGAGGCCTTCGCGACTGTACGTGAAGCGGCCTGGCGTACGCTGGAGATGCGTCACTTCGATGTGCAGCTGATTGGCGGCATGGTGCTGCATCAGGGGAAGATTGCTGAAATGCGTACCGGTGAAGGCAAGACGCTGGTCGCGACACTGGCGGCTTACCTGAATGCGCTGACCGGTAACGGTGTACATATCGTCACTGTCAATGATTACCTGGCGCGGCGCGATGCCGACTGGATGGGCCAGGTGTTTGCGTTTCTGGGGATGACCACGGGTGTTATACATACCGGCCAGTCTTTTGAAGTAAAAAAAGCGGCCTATGAGGCAGATATCACCTACGGAACCAATAACGAATTCGGCTTTGATTATTTGCGGGACAATATGGCCTTTATCGCCAATGAACGTGTTCAGCAGGGCCGTAATTTTGCCATTGTGGATGAGGTTGATTCCATTCTCATCGATGAAGCACGAACCCCGCTGGTTATCTCAGGCCCGGTTGACGAGCGTTCTGATCTGTACACAAAAATGAATGCCTTGATAGGTGAACTGGAACCACAGGAAGAAGAAGACGGGCCGGGCGATTACACGCTGGAGGAAAAACACAAGCAGATATACCTTACTGATGCCGGACACGAACATGTGGAGGCACTACTGGCACGGAACGGTTTGTTGACAGAAGGCGAGAGTCTTTACGATGCCGCCAATCTGGGTCTGATGCATCATCTCAATGCGGCAATGCGTGCACGCTTATTGTTCCAGAAAGATGTGGATTACATTATTCAGGAAGGCAAGATCGTTATCGTGGACGAGTTCACTGGCCGTACCATGCCGGGGCGGCGCTGGTCCGAGGGTCTGCACCAGGCAGTTGAGGCAAAAGAAGGCGTGCCCATCCAGAATGAAACCCAGACACTGGCTTCAATAACCTTTCAGAACTATTTCAGGACCTATAACAAACTTTCCGGCATGACCGGTACAGCCGATACCGAGGCATTCGAGTTACAGCAAATATATGGTCTGGAGGTCGTGGTGATCCCGACTCATAATCCGATGGTCAGGGACGACATGGGGGACCTGGTATATCTCACCATGGAGGAGAAGTTTGATGCCATCATGGAAGATGTACGTGATTGCCAGCAACGCGGTCAGCCGGCACTCGTGGGTACGGCATCCGTTGATACTTCAGAATACCTGTCAAACCTGCTGAAAAAAGCAAATATCAAGCATGCCGTACTGAACGCCAAACAGCATGAAAAGGAGGCACATATTGTTGCCCAGGCCGGACGATCGGGAACGATTACCATTGCAACCAATATGGCCGGTCGCGGGACGGATATCGTACTCGGCGGCAACCTGAAGTTTGAACTGGAGAGCCTTGACAATCCGGATGAGGAGACGGTCAGCAAACTTACTGAAGAATGGCAGAAACGCCATGAGGCGGTGATAGCAGCCGGGGGATTGCATATTGTCGGTACTGAACGGCACGAATCCCGGCGCGTTGATAACCAGTTGCGTGGCCGTTCCGGACGGCAGGGTGATGCAGGCTCCAGTCGTTTCTACCTGTCACTCAAGGATAACCTGATGCGTATCTTTGCCTCAGACCGGGTGGCGGGACTAATGCAAAAACTGGGTATGGAGACGGGTGAGGCCATCGAGCATCCCTGGGTGTCCAAGGCTATTGAAAATGCACAACGCAAGGTTGAGCAGCATAACTACAATATGCGAAAGACGTTGCTGCAGTACGATGACGTGGCGAATGATCAACGTACAGTGGTCTATGAGCAGCGTAACGAACTGATGGAAGTCGATGATATTACAGACATCATCGATGCTGTCCGTCACGATGTGGTTAACTCCCTGATCAGTGAATACATGCCCCCGGGTTCCCTTGACGAGCAGTGGGATGTGCCCGGACTGGAAGAGGCCCTGACGCAGGAGTACAGTCTGGAAATACCGGTTGGGAAATGGCTGGATGAAGATGATGAATTGCACGAGGAAACATTGCGTGACCGTATCCTTGAGTCAATGATTTCTGCCTACAAGGAGAAGGAGAAACAGACGGAACCGCAAGTGCTCAGGCATTTTGAAAAGGCCGTCATGCTGCAGATACTGGATGGTGCCTGGAAAGAACATCTGGGTGCGATGGACTATCTGAGGCAGGGCATCGGGTTGCGCGGCTATGGCCAGAAAGATCCCAAGCAGGAATATAAAAAAGAAGGATTCGCCATGTTTACAGACATGCTTGAACGTATCAAGCATGAAGTTATCGGGGTGCTGTCGAAGGTGCAGGTGCGTGCCGAGGCCGATGTCGAGGCTGTTGAGCAACAGCGACGCAGTCAGTCCCGGGTCAAGTACCAGCATGACCAGGCGAACTCCATGGGCGAGGCCCCGGAGAAGGCAGAAGAAGAACATAAGCCGTTCACCCGTCAGGGCAGGAAGATCGGCCGTAATGAGCCGTGCCCCTGTGGTTCCGGCAAGAAATACAAGCAGTGCCATGGCAAGTTGACTTGAGTCACTTGTTACCCGTACTGCATCCGGTTAACGGTTTTCGCCTGGGGACAACGTCTGCCGGGATTAAAACCCCCGGGCGTCCGGATCTGGTGGTGATGGAAATAGCCGCTGGATCCACCACCGCGGCTGTCTTTACACAGAATGCCTTCTGTGCCGCCCCTGTCAGGGTTGCACGCGAGCATCTGGAGCAGCAACAACCGGGCTTCCTGCTGGTTAATACCGGTAATGCCAATGCCGGTACCGGTGATTCAGGTCTACGGGATGCCAGGCAGTGTTGTGTCGCATTGGCCGGGTACGCTGGTTGCTCATCACAGGCAGTATTGCCTTTCTCTACCGGTGTTATTGGTGAGCCACTCCCGACCGACAAGATTCAGGCAAGCCTGCCATCTGTACTGCAGCAACTGGATGCAAATGGCTGGGCAGCAGCAGCAACTGGCATATTGACGACGGATACGGTACCGAAAGGTGCATCAAAAAAAATAGCGCTGGATGGGCAGACAGTCACGATAACCGGCATCGCCAAGGGTGCCGGTATGATCCGCCCGGATATGGCGACGATGCTGGCGTTCATCGCTACAGATGCAGCGCTTGAGCATGACGTTTTACAGGACTGCTTGTCGGTCGCCACAGAAAAATCGTTCAATCGCATTACCGTTGATGGCGACACCTCGACGAATGATGCCTGTGTTCTGGTGGCAACCGGGAAGAGCGGGATGCCTGCAATTACACGGGACGACGAGAATTATGAGCGGTTCTGTGCGGCGGTGACCGATGTCTGCGTACAGTTGGCACAGGCGATTATTCGGGATGGTGAAGGCGCGACACGCTTTGTCACTGTTGCTGTTGATGGTGGTGAGAGTTCCGATGAATGTTTGCAGGTTGCCTATACGATTGCCCATTCGCCATTGGTGAAAACAGCGCTGTTTGCCGGCGATCCCAACTGGGGGCGGATACTGGCTGCGGTTGGTCGTGCCGGTGTTAGCGGACTGGATCTGGATAATGTTCAGATATATCTGGATGATGTCTGCATTGTTCGGGATGGCGGGCGTGCACCCGGGTACACGGAAGCAGCCGGACAGCAGGTGATGGACAAGGATGAAATAACGATAAGGGTGGTTCTCAATCGGGGTGACTGTGCCGAAGAGATATGGACCTGTGATTTGTCCTATGATTACGTAAAAATAAATGCCGAGTATCGAACCTGATAGTCCGGCAGGCTTCTAGAAACCGGACTCTCTGATCACGACAGCAGCTACCGATTGCCATAGTCTTCCAGCAATTGATCGGGGGGCGCCAGCGATACGAACCTCGCCTCTCTGTACCTGATTGATGGTATCCACTACCTTCCCGGGTGTTAGTTTGACACTGTAGATAGAGTGATTTGGCCGGAGGGTGCCATCCTGTTGTTTCTGGGATGCAATGTCACCACCATAGACAGATGACTGCAACGGATTGTTCAGCGTGGTGATGGCCGCATGACTGATACTGTCAATGTAGACAGGGAAGGGTGGGAAAAAGGTGGTTTCCGGGTAGAAGTAACCGGACGCACCGGGTTCGATCTGACCAATCTTGTCTTCAGTGAAATAGGCTTCTACCTGCAGGTTTTCCGGGTTGACAACAAGCGCCAGTTGCAAGTTCTCATTGACCCAGCGACCGGGTGTTAATGCATCCGTGATTTCTACCACTGTTCCTGAAAGGGGTGCCCTGATTTCCAGTTGTTGTAATTGTTTTTCATATCCCTGTGCTTCAGACAGGGTCTTTGCAAGCACACGATTGAGTACGCTGCCTTCTTCAATTTTACCGGCCTGGGTTGCCTGCCTGGACAGTTGCAGGTTCAGCATGTCAATCGTGCGCTCTGCCTGCCTGTGTTTATGTTCCAGTTCCGGTGACTTCAGCAGGAGCAGAGTCTGGTTGCGTGTAATCTGCTCACCCGGTTGAATGAATACTTTTGTCAGGCGTGCCTGGTACGGTGGGTAGATATGAGTGTAGCTGCTATAGCGAGCAATGGCCGGTGCACTGATCCGGGTGTTCCAGGGTACAAACAGAGTCAGCAGGCTGCCACACAGTAGTAACAGGCTGAGTGCGGTATGTGTGTTCCAGTGTATGCGATCATGGAAGATATTCCAGGATTTGATTTCAAGTAATACCGGTCGAGCAATGAACCAGCTGAACACTCCAGCCAGGAGTGCCATGCCGGCCAGTTTAAAAAACAGGTGGTAGACTAGCAGGCCTATCCCGGTAAACAGTAAAAAACGGTACATCCATGTTAGCCAGGCATACGCAATTAACAGATGATGGCGACGTGCGGGTACGGTTCCGGGTGCCGGGATACCCAGTCCGAACAGCCATTCACGCAGTTTCCAGCGGGCCAGCTCGAAAGCCCGGTTTTGCAGGTTGGGTATATCCAGATAATCGGATAACAGGTAGTAACCGTCAAAACGGACAAATGGATTGATGTTGACTAGCAGGGTCAGGACCCAGCTGGTGGTCGCAATCACAAAGATCGCGCTACGGGCCGGCCCGTCAGGAAGCAGGCTCCAGAGCAGAAGTGCCAGTACGGCAATAATAAATTCCGCTGAAATACCCGCAGCACTGATGGCCAGCCGGTTCTTTCTGTTATTCAGCTTCCAGGCTTCCGAGCTGTCTGTATACAGCACTGGCCAGAATACCAGCAGTGCAATGCCCATGGTCGGGATGTGCAAACCGTAGCGTTTGGCGGTATAGGCATGACCCAGTTCATGCGCTGTTTTTGCAATAATCATTGCAAAAGCCAGCCAGGCTATACCGCCCGGTGTGTTCAGGTAGGAGAATGTATGGGTAAAACTGTCCCACTGTCGCAGGGTGAGATAAAGCCCCAGCAGTAAGCCAACAAACAGGGTGATCGCAAAGGTCCTGGTGAATAAAAAACGTACATAGGGAAACGTGGCGGTGAGAAAACGGTCCGGACGCGCAAGCGGAAATCTCAGGAACAGGTATTTCTGCAACAGCAATCCTGCATGACTGTGATTCATTGCTGCATGCTGTTGCAGCAATACATTGAGTCCGGATGTTCCGGTAAGGATAACCAGGTTGTTCTGGATCAGAAATTGTGCGAGGGATAATACCTCGGGTTTACCAATCTGAAGTGTTGTTTCCTCATTGGTTCGGGCAATAATGCGGGTGATATTTCCCAGATGCCAGCGCGACAGAATTTCAAATTCCGTCCAGCCAATGCGGAAAAACAGGTTCCGAACCGGATCATGTAGCGTCCAGCTCGGTGCGCCATCATGCGTGGTGGGTCCGGATAGCAGAAGGATATCTTCGCGAATTGCGGGAAGCGCATAGTCAGGCGGTGTTGCCGGTATTTCTGCACTGTTGAGGACGGCAGCTGTCATGGATGTCAATACAACCTTGTCGGAGTGCTAGAAACCGGTAATCCGGCGCAAGGCGGAAAAGGGCCGCCGTAGCAGGTAAGCAATAAGAAACACCCGGTCACCATAGATCTTTCCTGTTCCCTTGAGACCAATTCGGGGATGAATATCCGGGTGGTTGAATCGGACCTTGAGCTGGAAAGCAAGATTACCATCCGGTGTAACCTGTGGTTCATAGCTGGTTTGCCGAAGGGTGCCGGTCAATGGATGGGTCGGGTCGATATTCAGGAATATTTTTACCGGAGCACCCGTTTCCAGGCTGATTGCATCATCAACCGGTAACCAGAGCTGCATCTCGGTCTGCTCCGGGTCGGCAAGTGTCATGACTTTTTCACCGGTAATGACCGGTTTGCCCAGCCAGTCACTGACCGCCGTATAGATAGCAATACCATCACGTGCGGCGTGTATGTCCACCTTGTCCAGTAGTTCACCCGTGTACTGCGCCTCGGCTTCCCTAAGGCCTATACGGGAGCGCAACATGGCAAGTTCTGATTTGCTTTTCTCATCCATGAAGGCCTTCTGTGCTGCCAGCAGGTACTCTGCCTGTGCCACTTCTGCAGCCTTGAGTGCCACAGTGTGCTGATTGCTGATGGTGGTGTCATCCAGGCTGAACAGCCTGTCACCCTGCCTGACGATACTGTTGGGTTGTATGTGTATTTCCCGGATGACACCCTCCAGTGGTGAGGTGACGATAACAGGATCAATGGGTATGACCTCTGCAGGCGCAAGCGCCGATTGGCGTACAGGAAGCATCAAAATCAGCAGCATCACCAGCAGGGTTAGCCATCGGTAACGGCCATGAAAGATTTTCATGCCAGCGCCCAGGATGGAGTCATGCTGTTTCTCAACTGCCTGCCAGGCATGTGCATAGGCATCGGCCAGTCGTTCCAGCAAGGCCTCCTCACCGGTTTTCCATGGATCGCTGCGTGTCAGCCACAATCCACCGTAGAGTTCCCCCCGTGGCGTGAGCAGGGGGCACCATAATACGTTGCCCTTAACCCAGGTATCCCAATCCGGTTGACGGGAATGATTGAGGGTCTCTTCATCGATCCGCCCGATCCTGTTGCCGCCAGTTTCAGCAGCAAAAATCGCAAGGGTTTTTTCCAGCCAGTGAATATAGGGTGCCTCACGCGAGATATCCGTTACTCCAGATACGGCCTCAATGTGTGCCTGGCCAGTGGGTAAACGTCGCCAGAGTACGGCCTGGTCATAACGAACCAGGCGATGTGTCTCATTGACGATGATGAAGCGGAGTGCCTCTGGAGATACTGCATGCCGGGCATCTTTTTCAATTTGCAGCAGCGTTGCCAGTGTTATTGCAGTCTGGTCAGTATTCCCTTTTTTCGAGGCGTTTGTCTCTGATGGAACTGCTTGCTGAACCATGTGCCTTATGGCCGGTCCGGCACGTTAAAGCGGGCAACACCGCTCATGCCAGCAAGTAACTCGGGGTAAATCCCGTCAATCCTGGCAGTGATAGCAAGCGATTGACTGGCAGGATCAACACGTGCACCAAGGCGAGTGACTTTTGCAGGGTATGACTTCCCGGTTTCATCAATCCTGATTGTGAAGTCGTCACCGGTTTTTAGCCAGGAAAGCCACCAGGAGGGTATGTAGAGCTGCAGTTCAAGTTCCTTGTCATTGAGAATGGCAAGTAATGGTTGATGTTCGGAAACACTTTCATGCGGGTGAGCAAGTATTTCAATCACCCTGCCACTGAATGGGGCATCAATCTGGCAGCGCTTCAGTTCTGCCCGGATAATAGCGGTATCTGCCAATGCAGTTTGTACCTCGGCCGCGGACAAGTCGACCTCGAGTCCACCTATTGACTGATAGCTCTGCAGTTGAAGATTGGATTCATGTGTTTTCTTTGCGGCATTCAGTTTTGCCTGCGCCTTTCTTAGATAACTACGCTGTATTTCGCAATCGAACTTGACCAGTGGCTGGTCTTTCCTGAACTCTTCGCCCTCGCGTATATCAATTGCCGTGATGCGTCCGGCCATGCGGCTTGAGAGTGTCGTCTCAACAACAGGGACGAGCAGGGCGCGGACAGGCGGGGCACTTCCGGTCTGCGATGAGGTATCCGTCCCGGCATTTGCAGTGACTGTGCATGCGCACAATACAACTAGCAGCCAGAAACGGGAAAACAGGTATGTTGACAAACGATCGCAAGAACGTGGTCCGGCTTTGACTGTTGTGGTCAGAGGGTAGAAGGTAATTGTTTCATCCTCGCTTGAATGTTGTTTGCAAGTTCGTCAACACCGGCTTCGTAATCCTGTTCCGGCACCGGGTCAAAACCGACGGAATTGTATACGCGCCCCAGTGCATTTTGTACTTCTGCATGGGCTGTATGACGGCGCATGCGTGCCAGCAGTGCGGCAGTCTCGGAACGCAATACTTCCAGTGCATGTTCACGGTTGGCACGTTTGCCGGCAATGATATTGTTTGTTATGCGGGACTGAACATCGTCCAGTTGCTTGATGGTTTTCTGGTTTCTCAGTGCCAGATGATAACGCTGGTAAGAAAGTTGTACCTGGGTGAGCACGGCCATATTCATTGCCATGCGGCGCATGTCGGCGAGATCACCCTGCGCCTCGGCAGTGCGCATGCGTGCCGGTCCGGAGATCAGCTCAAACAGATTCCAGGTAATGCCATAGCCAACGGAATTCCAGGAATCATTAAACAGGAACTTGTTCTCCTGCTGGTGAGTGCCGAGAGTAAATTCAAGTCCGGGAAACATTGACAGCATGGCCTTGCGGACTTCCAGTGTTGTAATGTTCTTTTTGTAGCTTTCTTCAACCAGTTCGGGTCGTTGCAGCAGCGCCAGGTTCTCCAGTTCCTCAACAGGTGTTTCGATACGTTTGGCGGAACTGTCATTTATAGTGCCTGTGTCGGCAAGTTCAAAATGAGTGCCCGGACGGATATTAATAAGTGCTGCAAGCTCCGTCTTTGCCGTAGAAAGATCTTCACGCATGGTCCAGAGTTTGCGTATCAGTACCAGCAGCGACCGCTGGTATCGCAGAGGGGTCATCGGTGTTTGCAGACGTAACTTTTCAAGTTCACTCGCATAGGCCAATGCATCATCTGCCTGCTGCAGCATGTCATCCATCTCCGGAAGTATTTCCTGTGCGCTGACAGCGCGCCAGTAGGCGTATCGTACATCCTGAATAATGTTCTGTATGACCTTGCGGCGTCGTTCCTTCATGATCATGACACGATTGGCCTGCTGCTGGGAACGAACATAGCTGACACCAAAATCAAGGACGTTCCATGACATGATGAGGCTGTTGTCGAAATAGATTCGCTCAATAGACTTCGATGGTTCAAGAGATTCGGTACCGGTAATTAATGACTCGCTACTGGCGCCCGGCTCATTGTTTCGCCAGTGATAGCCGGCGTCCAGCGTCAGTTCCGGGAGCATGTCATAACGCATGACCTCCAGTTCACCCACAGAGAGTGCTTCTTCCATCAATTTGACACGGTTGTCCAGGTTGTATTTCAGTGCCCGGGCCATGGCCTCGTATAGAGAAATCGGGCCATCAACTGGTTCCTGGTTGGCGAAGATCCGGTTCATGTCATCGTCACGTTGCTGCACCAGACTTTCATGCGTGACTGGTTCCGGTGTAACGGCACAACCACCAATGATTACAGTGGTCGTCATTGCAATAACCATGGTTTTGAATTTTTTCATTTGTATTTCCATATCAAAATGTTTCTATCAAGATCAGTAGCACATCCCGCCTTCACTCACATTACTCAGGATATTTCGGGCACCGTCTTTACTGAGACCCTTGTCGATAGCTTTATTAACAACGTCCTGCATACTCTCTTTAGTGGCGTACTCCATCCCGCGGAGTACCGATTCAAGGGCAATGGCGACATTTACACCACCGTTGACTGCAGATTCCAGTAACTCGGATGCTATGCCCGGATCGAGGTAGGTAGACATCAGTAGCATGGTGTGGGTGATATCAACCGGCAGGCAGGTGGAAAGCCCCTGAACGGTGGATTTGATGCTGGCTGTCTCTACTGTCGGAACCTTTATCTCTATTGCAACCATGAGCAGGACGTCTGCAGAATCCAGATCTGCACAGATGATGGTGGTTTCGGCGATAATTTGTTCATCAGTTGCAGCCGCGAGTTTTATGGCAAGGCTGGCGGGATCATTTGCCGGCCGTTTGAAGTCGGATTTCAGCGGTTCTTGTCCCTGTTTGCTGACTTGTCCCGCTTCACCGGCTTTTAGTGGAACATCGGCTTGATTACCCGTTGTAATGTAGCCTTGTCCCAGGTCGAAAATGGCTTTCGAGAGGCCGCCTTTTACTTGCTCTATCTCGATTACGGTGCCACGTATTCCGATTGTGGCAAGCGGCGTTTTATATTTCACTTTTCCGGGATTACGCTTGCCGATCAGTCCTGTCAGGGCGCGCATGCTACCCTTTACGATGCTCGCGATGTTGCCATCGTCATCCGGTTTGCTGCGGGTAAAATTAAACGCTTCGACAGTCAGTTTTGTGTTTGGTTTGAGATGCATCATGGAGCGGTCAGGAAATACAATCTGCACAACACTGTTTGAAGCTGTTTCTACTGTCTCGCCCAGCCGTACCCGACTGTCAGCCTGCAGTATCCGTGGCACACCCGTATCGTCTGTGGCAGTGACGGCACCACGCAGATAGGTTATGCGGCCACGGTTGTCATCTGCGTGAGCAAAGAAGCCAACAGATAGCAATAGCAGCAGAAGGAATCTGCTTGTTACCGAAGTCTTGTTCATGGCCACATCCTTGTCCTAATCCGGGGCGTGATTATAGGGTGGTTAGCGATTGCAACCAAGTATTGCCGTGACTTCCTCCATGATTATAAGGATCTCTGCCGCTTCGGTATTCTGGCTTTGTGATTCCACTGTGATTTGTTTCGAGAACCCGGCCGCTGTCGAAGGTGTTATTTGTGTAGGGTCATTACCTGCGGCAATGAGCGTCTGGACCTCATCAACCTCTGCGTCAATGATTGCGAGATCATCAAGCCCGTAAGTTTCAAGTTCCGCGATTTCGAGTAACAGCAGGTCGACACCAATGCTTGCTTCTGAGTCAGCAATTTCCCTGGATACTGTCTGGCCTACAATTTCATCTGCGACACCGTTATCAATAATATGTTCGCTGCTGAAAGCACTGGCAGCCAGGCCGCTGACAACGGCTGGTGTGCGTGAGGGATCACCGTTGTTGGTGTCATTAACCGGATTGACATCGGGATCATCAATCGGATCAATCGGATCAATCGGATCAATCGGATCGACCGGATCGACCTTTTCGACAACAGCGTCGAAATCCACAAGTGTTGTTGTTGATGTTCCCAGCGGGCCATCGCTGACATAGATGGATATTGTAGTGGCTGAGTCCGTCTGCTGGTCCGCAGTGGGAGTCCAGGTGAACGATCCACTGGCATCGATACTGGCGCCTTCAGGTGCCTCTTTAATCTGGTAAAAAAGCTGATCACCGTCTTCGTCGTTTGCAACAATCTGTACAGTGAGTGTTTCACCGACCGTGGCAGTCTGGTTCTCGACAGGTTCCGCTACGGGTGGATCATTGACATCACCCAGAAAGACCGTTGCTTCGATCAGTTCATGTTCCGTGTCGCCATCTCCGAGATCCTTCGTGATCAACACATCAAGCGTGAGACTGGCGGTTCCGTCGAAGGCCTCAAAATTAAGCTTTGAGCTGTCAGTAACGATAATTTCCCCGCTGTCCGGGTTGACCGCAAATGCGTCTTCACCGCTTCCCCCGGTTACCGTATATGTGACCTCTCCGACGTCCGGGTTTATGTCGATAAAGCCTGCACGGCTGCCTTCAGCCGCATTCTCCGGTATGAAGAAAGATTGACTGTCTGGCGCAAGATCGGCTTCCGTGCTGGTTGCGCTTACCTGGCTTAGAAATGCGGCTGCATTGTCTTGGGTAGAATTCTGCGATGAGGTTGCTGATGCGGTGTCAGCGGTACCCGTGTCAGTGCTGGCGGTGTCGCTGCTGGTGTCTGCAACGGTTGCCACAGCGGCAGCATCAAACAGGTATCGGGGTTCCAGCGCCAGCATCTGGCTGGGTAAACGGACACGGGTCAAGGTGGTACTGGATGATAGCATGGCGAAATTCCCCGAAAATATTGTTCTTAAATAAACATATAACTTTATTTATAGACATAAACTATAGGCTTTCAATGAACTATGTCAATATTGTACTTGTGTACATGATGTTGTATCGACAGTCGGGACCAGTAGGGAGCAGGCTTGGCAGAAGGAGACGAATAAGTATAAATAACATATAGATGAATGAGGAATATGATTTGAATAATAGTATTTGTTCTCGTCTGGGTTCAACGTGGGTGGAGGTGCATTTGTGAGGCGTTTTCTGACCCGCCGCTTCCTGTTCCCGGTATTCACCGGATTGCTGCTTACCTGCATAGCCGTCATGGTTCAGGTTACGGATGTTCCTGTTTTGAGTGAACTTGATCGGCGACTCGAATGGCTGGCCTATGATCTGCGTCTGCGTCTGTTGCTGCCGGATGAGGTTGAGCCGGACCCGCGTATTGTCATTGTGGACATTGATGAGAGAAGCCTGTTGCAGGAAGGGCGCTGGCCGTGGCCACGTGCAACCATCGCTGCGCTGGTCAACCAGGTCTTTGCCTCTGGCGCCGCTGTGATGGCCATGGACGTGATGTATGTAGAGCCTGAACGCAACGGCATGGGGGAGTTGCTTGAGCTTGTGGATGATACAACCCGCGATGCCATTCTGGAGGCTATACCGTTACCGGATACCCATGGTGGCACTGACCCGTTGCTGGCCGCCAGCATGCAACAGAATACAGTTGTGCTGGGCTATGCGATTGCCGATCTCTCCACTCAGCCCAAGGGTTTGCTGCCAGCGCCACTGCTGACGAACGAGGACCGGGTGGAAAACCTTGTACTGATAGACATGGACTCCTATATCGCCAATCTGGATCTGTTCCAGGAGCGGGCGAGTGGCGGGGGGTTCTTCTCAATCATGCCGGATGATGACGGGATTATTCGCAGTGCACCGCTACTGGCGCGCCGTAATGGACAGCTGTACGGTTCGCTCGCACTTGAGACGGCCCGTCTGTACCTGGGAGCCGGGCAGATATTGCTGAATACTTCACCTATTGGTGATTACCGGGCAATAGAGTCGTTATCTCTGGATGGCCTAACGGATATTCCTGCAGATGGAGCCGGGTATGTGCTGATTCCCTACCGGGGTGGTGCTGGCAGTTTTTCCCATATTTCATCTGCTGACGTGCTCAATGGTGAGTTCCCTGACGGTTTTTTTGAAGGCAAGATTGTTCTCTTTGGTGCCACGGCAGTTGGATTGTATGACATGCGTTCCACCCCCGTCGGTAGTGTTTATCCAGGTGTTGAGGTACATGCCAATGTCATTGCCGGCCTGCTGGATGGCGAATTTCCCTATGAACCCTCCTGGGCATCGGGTGCAAATGTTGCAGTACTGATTGTGCTGGGCGTCATGTCTGTTTTTATTGTCCCTTTCATTGGTCCGTTGGCAATCCTGTTAATCAGTCTCCTGATGCTGGTACTGGTGACGGCGCTGAATTTATGGGTCTGGTCGGGGTATGGCCTGGTGCTGGTGATTGTTGCGCCGTTATTACTGATCGCATCAATTGGTACTTTTGACCTTGCTTACGGCTTTCTTATCGAGGCGCGTAGCAGGCGCCAGCTAAAGGCCATCTTCGGTCAGTATGTCCCGCCGGATATTGTTCACGAGATGAATAAAAATCCGGGAGGTAACTTTGCAGTAGAAGGTGAAAGCCGTGAACTGTCAGTACTGTTCTGCGATATCCGCGGTTTTACCACGATCTCTGAAACACTTGCCGCTGATGAACTGAAGAAGATGCTGAATTTCTTCTTTACGCCCATGACACGCATCATATTCGAACGACGGGGAACGATTGACAAGTATGTGGGCGACATGATCATGGCCTTCTGGGGTGCACCTGTTATGGATATTGAGCACCGGCGGCACGCAGTCCTGGGTGCGCTGGAAATGCTCGAGGTGCTCGATGCCCTGCAGCCCGAGTTGAGGGCGCATCACTGGCCAGCGATCGAAATTGGCATAGGCATCAACAGTGGCATGATGAACGTGGGTGACATGGGCTCAGAGTACCGGCGTGCCTATACCGTCATCGGAGATGCCGTTAATCTGGGGTCACGCCTGGAGGGGCTGACCAAGTACTATGGCGTGCGCCTGATTATCAGTGAATCAACGGCTGAGGGACTGGATGATTTCACCTTGCGTTGCCTGGACCGGGTCAAGGTCAAGGGTAAAAACGAGCCCGTTGATATTTATGAGCCGGTCGGCCTGTCCAATATACTTTCCGATGAACTCGTGGCAGAGGTCGCGGACAGTAATGCTGCTATGGAATTATATTATGCTGCGAACTGGGAACAAGCAATTCCAGTATTCAGGTCATTGCAGCGTACATGGCCCGAGCGTAAATTGTATACACTTTATCTGGACAGGATCAGTCATTTGCAGGAGCAGGGTATACAGTCGGGGTGGGACGGGGTGTTTGTGCACACCTCTAAATAATTGCTGTAGATCATCGGTTGCCAGGTGTCGACCAATGACAACAGCTGCAGTGGCAGGAGGAATCAGCCTTTACGTTGTCGACTGACGGCAATCAGACCGAAGAGTCCGGAAGCGAATAACCAGGCGGCGGCCGGAACGGGCACGACTGCAGCCTCGGAGAGTCCCACGACCGCATCAAGATCGAAGTTCTGCGTAGTACTCCTGGTCGTTGTACTGGTGAGGTCACTGGCAGCTATGCTGCCAGTAGCGGTGACGTTGCTCTGAAACCAGCCCGAGATATAGATTGCACTGATGCCCTGATTCTCTATTGTATGGTAGTAAGGATTTTCTATACCAAAGAAAAAGTCGAAGTCGATTGAACCATTGTCATCAAAAACCACCCACCCGCTATCAAAGCTGGAGCGGCCACCTTCCGGGTCACCCCATACTGCCGAGGCGCGTGTATTACCCACGTTGAAGATTTCATCACCGATAACGACCCATATAGCTGCTGCTGCCTCGCCACTGTCAGTGAAGGCGATAACATCCAGGTCATACGCACTGGTTCCGTCCCAGCCGATGTCTGTCCCAAAACCCAGTTTGATAAAGGTCTGGCCAGTTGCTGCCCATGAAAGGTCCAGGTTTATTCCGCCACCGTCCTCGGCGTTGAGGACGTTTCCAAATGCATCAGCAGTTGTGAATGTGAAATTACCTGTGTGATCTGTAGCGAGTACCTGGTTGGCGTATATGGTTGAAGCAAGCACCGTACCGGGCAGGGTGACGACGAGTGGGAGAACAGCAAGCAGACAGGTGTGAAACAGTTTCATTATTGTATGGAACAGACGGCTATACCAGATTCCTTGTTGGCAGATGATCTGTTCAACTCTCCCTGGGCTCGATTGTTTGTTATGGTCACGCGCTGCAAATTGCAGAAAGTTACTAAAATTCAAGGTTTAAGTATGCAATATTCAGGCCGCGCATGTCAATTTCTTGTCAGATCAAATGGCTATGCATTTTATCGACTAATGGCTATGCGAGGAAAACGCAATTTTCCGTAAGCTCTACCGACAGAATTATTGAGATACTTACAGTTTACTTACATTTTGATAATCAAGCAGTCTGGAAAAATGATGTGATGAACCCGGAATCGGTACGCATTCATGTGGCAGCGGCAGCAATAGTTGATGACCAGCACAGGGTGTTGCTCAGCAAACGGCCCGTACATGTTCATCAGGGTGGCTTATGGGAATTCCCGGGCGGGAAACTTGAGGAAGGGGAAACCCTCGAAGAGGGACTCCGGCGTGAGCTGCTGGAGGAACTCGGTATCACACCCATGCAGGCACGGCCATTGATCCGTATTGCGCATGACTATCCTGACAAGTCCGTGTTGCTGGATGTATGGCGGGTAGATCGGATAAACGGTGTACCTCGCGGTCTTGAGGGCCAGCGAATACAATGGGTGCCAATTGACCAGTTGCAGTCTTACAGGTTTCCAGCGGCCAATCTGCCTGTTATCAAGGCGGTCGATCTGCCGGAGTGTTACCTGATCACGCCGGAGCCGGGCAGGGAAACGGCCCGTTTCCTTGTGGAGCTTGAGCGTTCGCTCGAGCTCGGGGTGTCGCTGCTGCAACTGCGTGCCAGGCAGCTGCCTGATAACGACTATAGGGCATTGATTCCCGAGGTGTTACTGCGATGCCAGCAGGCGAATGCCCGCTTGCTGCTGAATACAGATCCGAGGCTCGTGAGCGAGTTTGGGGCAGCCGGTGTGCATCTCAGCAGTGAACGGCTGATGGCTTCGACCGTGCGGCCACTGAATAACACTTATCTCGTGGCCGCTTCCTGTCACACGCAGGAAGAGCTGCAGCATGCGGTGAAGCTGGGGCTGGATTTTGTTGTTGTCTCACCGGTTCGGACCACGTCCAGTCATCCGGGTGCGCGGACGCTGGGTTTCTCCGGGTTCCATGATTTCACCGAGCGGGCCTCGATCCCGGTCTATGCGCTGGGTGGTATGCAGGTAGTGGACCTGCCGATTGCTTTTCGCCACGGTGGACAGGGCATTGCAGCAATTCGCGGGTTGTGGAACCAGACGTTAACCGTCCAGATCGGACGATGATGGAGGTACATCCTCCCCGGGGATATGGTTGCTTTCATCAAACCAGCTGCCCAGATCAATCAGCTTGCAGCGCTCGCAACAGAAAGGACGCCACCGCTGTTCCTCATTCCACTCCACGGCAGTATCGCAGGTGGGACATTTTACAGTATGCAGGGGTTTGCCACGCATCATGTTCATAACGCTAGATCACGCAACAGGCAAGCTCGAACTCGACATCCTGGTCAGTTTGCTTGGCACGTGCATCCGTAGTGGGGAACAGCATGAAGCGTGTCGTAAAGCGATGGCGTCCTCCACTCAGTTCCGCAAAGTAGGGGAGGTCGGGCGATAGCGCGATTCTGACCAGCTGGCAGGGGCGGTTGGGATCCAGCGTCCGTTGATACACGCCTCCACTTGCCAATGTCAATTGCATCGCCGTACTGTTCCTTGTCAGCTTTAAAATGAGTTGAATTGCCTGGCCAATGGCATCGAAATTCCCAAGCCAGAGGGCAAGATCCCGGGTGCGATCCCTGGAAGGCAGATTTAGCCAGTAGTGAAAAGCCGGTAAATCAAAATCACAGGTACCACCGGGTATGGCACAACGCTTGCGAATACTGACAAGAAACTCACTGGCCTTGAGTTCATTGGCAATCTGGCCGTTGATTTTATGCATGCCTTCCATACGGGCACTAATCTCTGCTAGCAGGCTACTGAGCTGGGCATGATCGATATCCGGGTTTTGCTGGTGCCGCTTCAAAGTAGCCGAGTGCCGATCCAGCTCCTTGAGTGTTTCGGATTTCAGGTTGGTATTGCCAAAGATATCGAGTATTTCCAGAATGCAGGTCAGTGTTGCACGACTGTCCCATTCTGATTCCCTCGGCAGGTGATAGGATGCCTGTTTGAACAGGTATTCAAGTCGTAGAAAGGTTCTTATTCTTTCGTTCAGCGGTTGTTCGTAGAGGACCTTTTCAGGCGCTGTCTGGACTGGCTTGCTTGGTGTGGTATTTGCCGGCTCGGCATTGCCTTTGGC
>Ga0209013_10001842_pt1 | contig 19485 bp, 18 predicted proteins | sample Cruoilmetagenom2_FD_187291 | JGI IMG/M metagenome (GOLD analysis project Ga0209013, IMG submission 187291) | Oil polluted marine microbial communities from Coal Oil Point, Santa Barbara, California, USA - Sample 2 (SPAdes) (version 2) | ecosystem: Environmental > Aquatic > Marine > Oil seeps ...
GCTTTAGGTGGAATGATGACCATGGGAATGCTTGGTCTTTTTATTGGCCCGGTAATTTTGGCAATAGGATATCAGCTTTATAACGCTTGGGTGTCTGAATCTCAATCCGGATAATTAATTTGACGATTATTTAGTTTGAAGATTTGATTAGATCGAACTAGAAAATACTCCTCCTTGAAAAAAGGAGGATTATTATTCCATTGTTTTAATGTTTGTTGATTGGAAGAAAGTCCCCTCCTTTTATTTCAAGGAGGGGTGGCTCCATTGTTAAATGGAGACGGGGTGGTTTTACCTGTTACTAAGATGATTCATTTCCGTAGGAGAATACGAGTTGGTTCGTTCACTCAGTTACAAACTTAAAAATATTCTTAAATATTTTTAAACAGTCTTTTTTTATTGCATTATTTGGTTATTTTTGCCAAAAAATTAAGAAATGACAAATATATTTAGAATTATAAGCTATCTGGAAGGAATATCTTATCTACTACTTTTATTCATCGGCGTACCGTTAAAATATTTTGGAGGAAATGAAATATTGGTCAAAACGTTAGGTATGCCTCATGGCTTACTTTTTATAGCCTATATATTATTAGCATTTTTTATTAAGCCGGAATTTAAATGGAATAGCAGAGAATTTATTCTTGTTCTTATTGCCTCCGTCATCCCTTTTGGCACTTTTTATGTGGATCGTAAATTCTTAAAAAATAAATTATCCGTTTAGAGTTCAATCCTATTCAAATAATCATATCATTACCTCTTTCTATTACCTTCAATCACTATTAATCAGTCATTTAGTCAGTAAAAAATGATTTAAACGGTCATTTTGACCGTTATATTTTCCTCATTGATATTGGAACATATTTTGATTCACTTACACTGAATTAAAAACGATATACAATGAACTTTAATAATTTCACTATAAAATCACAAGAGGCCGTGCAAAAGGCTCAGCAAATTGCACAAGGCTATGGTCATCAGCAAATTGAAAATGCACATATATTAAATGGCATTTTTGAAGTTGATGAGAATGTAACTCCATACCTATTAAATAAATTGGGAGTTAATATGGATCTGTTTAAACAAACTTTAAAGAATATCATTCAAAGTTTCCCTAAGGTGGAAGGAGGCGAAATAATGCTTTCTAAAACAGCCAATAAAATGCTGATCGATGCAAGCAATATTGCAAAAAAAATGAAGGATGAATATGTTTCCTTAGAGCATTTAATTTTAGCAATATTAAATTCAAAGGGAGATACTACGCAACTATTAAAAGATAACGGAATTAATAATAAAGAATTGAACAATGCCATTTCCGAATTGAGAAAAGGTAGTAAGGTAACTTCTCAAAGTGCTGAAGATACTTATAATTCTCTTAATAAATATGCCAAAAATTTGAACCAACTTGCCAATGATGGTAAATTGGATCCGGTAATTGGACGCGATGAAGAGATAAGACGAATACTCCAAATATTGTCGAGGCGTACCAAGAACAATCCAATACTCATCGGAGAACCGGGAACAGGAAAAACAGCTATAGCCGAAGGACTTGCACATCGAATTGTAAAGGGTGATGTGCCCGAAAATTTACAAAATAAGGTAATATATTCTTTGGATATGGGTGCTTTAATTGCTGGGGCCAAATACAAAGGAGAGTTTGAAGAACGATTAAAATCGGTTATAAAAGAAGTAACTTCATCAGACGGGGAGATCGTACTCTTCATTGATGAAATTCACACTTTAGTGGGTGCCGGAGGTGGTCAGGGAGCTATGGATGCCGCAAATATTTTAAAACCTGCCTTAGCCCGAGGTGAACTTCGTGCTATCGGTGCAACTACATTAGATGAGTATCAAAAACATTTTGAGAAAGACAAAGCCTTGGAACGCCGTTTTCAAAAAGTCAATGTAGATGAGCCCGATACAGAAAGTGCTATTTCGATCCTAAGAGGTATCAAGGACAAATATGAAACACATCACAAAGTACAAATTAAAGATAGTGCTATCATCTCTGCAGTAGAACTATCACAACGTTACATTTCAGACAGATTTTTACCTGATAAGGCAATAGACCTGATGGATGAAGCCGCTGCAAAGTTGAGAATGGAAATAAACTCAAAACCTGAGGAATTAGATGCATTAGACAGAAAAATTATGCAGTTGGAGATCGAAATTGAAGCCATAAAAAGAGAAGATGACAAAAAGAAGTTGAAATCTTTAAGAGAAGAGCTAGCCAATTTTAAAGAGGATCGAAATGAAATTAATGCCAAATGGATAAATGAAAAAGAAGTAGTGGACAATGTTCAGACTGCAAAAGACAATATTGAAAATTATAAATTAGAAGCAGAAAGGGCGGAAAGAGAAGGAAACTATGGATTGGTAGCAGAAATAAGATATGGGAAAATAAAGAAAGAAGAAGAAAAGTTGGCACAATTGCAAATTGAGCTGGAAAATAATCAGGAAAATGCCCTGATAAAAGAAGAGGTAACCAGCGAAGATATTGCTGAAGTTGTTGCAAAATGGACAGGTATACCCGTACAAAAAATGTTACAAAGTGAACGTGTAAAACTCTTGCATTTAGAAGATGAGTTACACAAGCGAGTTGTGGGTCAGGATGAAGCAATTATGGCTGTATCAGACGCCGTAAGAAGATCTCGTGCAGGCCTACAGGATAGTAAGAAGCCCATTGGTTCGTTCTTATTCTTAGGAACCACTGGAGTAGGAAAAACCGAACTCGGTAAAGCACTGGCTGATTACCTCTTTGATGACGAAAATGCAATGACAAGAATTGATATGAGTGAATATCAGGAGCGACATGCTGTAAGCAGACTAATTGGTGCACCTCCCGGATACGTTGGTTACGACGAAGGCGGACAATTAACGGAGGCTGTAAGAAGAAAACCATATTCAGTAATATTATTGGATGAGATCGAAAAAGCCCACCCTGACACCTTTAATATCTTATTGCAGGTTTTAGATGAGGGGAGATTGACCGATAATAAAGGGAGAGTTGCAGATTTCAGAAACTCTATAATTATTATGACCTCCAATATGGGGTCAGCTATTATTCAGGAAAATTTTGAGAACATGGATATGAAGGATCGAGAAATAGTAACAGAAAATACTAAAATTGAAGTGATGGGTCTATTGAAGAAAACGATCCGTCCTGAATTTTTAAATCGTATTGATGAGATCATCATGTTTACACCATTGAATAGAGATGAGGTTACCCAAATAGTTCGTTTACAATTAAATGCTCTTACAAAAATGTTGAAAGAAAAGAATATTAATTTTTCTACAACGGAGGATGCTGTTGAGAGTTTATCTAAAAAGGGATATAATCCTCAATATGGTGCAAGACCAATTAAAAGGGTTATTCAAAGAGAAGTGCTCAATGAATTGTCTAAGGAGATTTTAGCCGGTAAGATTACTTCAGATAACAATATCTTGTTAGATGCATTTGATGATAAATTTGTTTTTAGGAATAAATAAATCTCCATTTAAAATTTATCGTACTAAATTCAAAACTGCTAAAATCATTCAGGTAGAACTGAGGTTTTAGCAGTTTTTTTTGTATCTGTTCCATAATAGACATTTTTTTTAACATTTTTTACCAAGTCGTTAATTCTGATAACAAAATTTATAATGTCATATTATCTTGTTAAATTTGCTTTCCTTAAAGCATAAAATTTAATGAGCACTCAACCTAAGTTAAAACGATTTAACCAAAATATTTTAACGAAATATCAAATTTATAATAGTATTTTCATCACTTTACCCTTTGACAATATTAGAAATACAGGAGTATTGTTACCACTATTTAATGACGTTTGTAAAAATGGTTTTGAGAGTGGTAAATCACCAACAGAAATTGTTGATTATTTTTTTAATAAATTTCAGGACAACCCTTCTGACGAGGAAAAATTTGATCTGTTATTTCAATTCATCCAGTATATTGAAAGACAGGTGGTATTATTTGACGCAGTTGAAGATGCCGGTTTCCCAATTATTCACAATATGGATGGGAAAGGAACTTTAAGGTTTACTAAGGAAGAGGCTTTTGCTCAAAATAAAAAAGAATCTCTTCAACAGTATCTGGAAGATTTTAAAGTTCGAATTGTACTAACAGCTCATCCAACACAATTTTATCCCGGATCCGTTCTGGGAATTATTACCGATTTAACTACGGCCATAGTTGAAAATGACTTGATCAATATTAAAAAATTATTGGCTCAATTAGGGATTACTCCATTTTTAAAAGAAGCAAAACCATCTCCTTTTGACGAGGCGGTAAATTTAATATGGTATCTGGAAAATGTTTTCTACAATTCGGCTAGTCAGATATATAATTATATCTCCAGCAATATTTATGATAATAGGATCATGGATAATGAAATTGTGAATTTGGGATTTTGGCCCGGAGGTGATAGAGATGGAAATCCTTTTGTAACCACAGAGATTACTTTAAAAGTTGCAGAAAGATTGCGCCAAGCCATAATTAGAAGTTACTACAAAGATATTAGAAAACTGAGACGTAAACTGACCTTTAAGAATGTATCAAGTATTATTCTTGATATTGAGAGTAAACTTTATCAAAGTTTTATCAATCCCGAAAACATTGTAATTTCTTTGGATTATTTATTAAATAATCTATTGGAAATAAGACGCCTTCTTATTGAAAATTATCAAGCCTTGTATTTATCTGAATTAAATGATCTGATCCATAAAGTGAAAATATTTGGTTTCTATTTTGCAACTCTGGATATCCGTCAAGATAGTAGAATTCATCATCAGGTTTTTTCTCAAATTGTTGAGTTCTCCAATAAGAATGGTCTAAACCTATTTCCACACAACTATGAAGAATTATCTGAAACTAAAAAACTGGAGGTTCTGGCTAAGACTAAAGGTGAAATTAAGGTTGAGGATTTTTCGGATGATCTTGTTATTAAAACACTAGGTTCTATTAAAGCGGTAAGAACAATTCAAAAAAATAATGGAGAGAAGGGAGCAAACAGATACATCATAAGCAATAATCAAAGTGCCTTAAATGTAATGGAAGTTTTTTCCATGCTTAAGCTAACGGCTTTCTCAGATGAACTACCTGTGGATATTGTACCATTATTTGAGACTATTGATGACCTGGAGAATGCAAGCAGTATTATGAAGCAACTGTATGAGAATGATACTTATATGAGACATTTAGACAGCAGAGGAAAGAAACAAACTGTAATGCTGGGTTTCTCTGATGGTACAAAAGATGGTGGTTACTTAATGGCGAATTGGTCCATCTATAAAGCAAAGGAAAAGTTAACAGAAATATCCAGAAAATATAATATAAAAGTCATCTTCTTCGACGGACGCGGAGGACCTCCGGCAAGAGGTGGTGGAAAAACACATCAATTTTATGCCTCATTAGGGCCCACTATCGAAAATCAAGAGGTTCAATTGACCGTTCAGGGACAAACAATAAGTTCAAATTTTGGGACTGTTGAATCTTCACAGTACAACTTAGAACAATTAATTAGTTCAGGAGTGGCGAACCAATTTTTCGACAGTGCTAAAAACCAAATGAATGAGGAACAGAAATTATTGATGAACGGTTTGGCAGAATTGAGTTATGATGCTTACAATGAATTTAAGAATCACCCTAAGTTTTTATCGTTTTTGGAAAATATGACTACCCTGAAATATTATTCAAAAACCAATATCGGTAGTCGTCCATCCAAAAGAAATGTTTCTAAAGAATTAAATTTTAGTGACTTAAGGGCAATTCCCTTTGTAGGTTCCTGGAGTCAGCTTAAACAAAATGTTCCCGGATTTTATGGGGTTGGAACTGCGCTTAAAAGCTACGAAGATAGAGGTGAGTTTGATAGAGTTATATCATTTTACAATAATTCTAAATTCTTTAGAAGCTTAATTGAAAATAGTATGATGGCTATGAAGAAGTCATTTTTTGCCTTAACGAGATATATGGAAAAGGATCAAGAATATGGAGAGTTTTGGTCTGTCATTTACAATGAATTTTTGTTGTCTAAGCGCCTGGTATTGAAATTAGCAAATCAAACAGAACTGATGGAAAACTACCCTCAGGGAAAGGCATCTATAGAAGTTAGAGAAGAAATTGTTTTACCTTTATTGGCTATTCAACAATTTGCCCTTAAAAAAGTACAGGAGATTAAAGAACAAAAAAATCCTAACAAGGAGCTCTTGAAAACCTATGAAAAAATAATTACTCGATCCTTATTTGGAAACATAAATGCCAGTCGTAATTCGGCATAAATAAAAGTCTGTTGTATAATTTTTATAATTATAAGATCTTCAGTTAATTAGAATTTTTAGAAAAAAATAAATATTTATCTATACATAAAATAAATCCCTAAGTATAAGCGTTGTATAATTATCACTATTGACAATTGCTAAAAAGGGGTTATGAAAAAGGTAAGTATATTATTACTCAACACATTATTATTTCTAGTCATTTATTCATGTACATCTTTTGAAGATGTAAAAGAAATTTCAGGAACTTTGATTTTTAACGAAATTGGGACTCATAGTTTCAGTATCAATGCCCAAAATATTGAGGCAACAATTACAATGGTTGGTCCTAATCATGGCGAAACTTTTGTGTTTGAAAATGTGAAGCTATCAAATACTGTTAATTACACAGCAAAAATTGGAGTAAATAATAGTTCCAATATAAAAACGGAATTATACAATAACCTTGTTGTTATGTACGAGGCCAAAGCAGGTGAAAATTCACAGAATTTTTCCGATGGGGGTTATGTAAAAATTGACTGGAAAGGCTTGAATTAAATAAGTATTTCCTTCCTTCTCTAAACTTCTAAAAACCACGTCAATATCTTCCTTGTAAATTAATTGCCCCGTAAATCCGGGTAACAAGCCTTAATATTATTTTACTTTTTCATTAGTAAAATATATCAATTAATGGTTACTTTGTCAAATGCAAAAAAACATTAATATTCGAAATAAAAAAGCCAGGTTCGAGTATGTATTTATAGATAAATACATTGCAGGTATACAGCTTTCGGGTACCGAAATAAAATCGATTCGGGAATCTAAAGCTCGTATCACGGAAAGCTTTTGTGAATTTAATGAAAAAGGTGAACTTTTTGTAATTAATATGTTCATAGAAGAATATAGTCATGGTGGATCATACAATCATAAAAGTAAAAGTGAACGCAAATTATTGCTTACAAAACAAGAGTTAAAAAAATTACAAAAAGATATCCAAAATGTAGGTTTAACTATAATTCCCTTAAAATTATTTATTACGGAAAAAGGATGGGCGAAATTACAAATTGCACTTTGTAAGGGGAAAAAACTTTATGATAAACGACAAGTGATAAAAGATAGAGACAATAAGAAAGATTTAGCACGATTAAAGAAAAATTACTAATGCGACTAAAAGACTATTTTATATTTTTTCGAGTAAAAAACCTATTGATGATCGTACTCATCCAGATGTTAATTAAATATATTCTTTTTGAAAAATTTAATCTAACACTCTCATTAGACAATTTCCATTTCTTTATATTGGTTCTATCAACTGTTCTAATAGCACTGGCCGGTTATGTTATTAATGATCTAAATGATGTCATAGCAGATAATATTAATAAGCCATCAAAGGTTTTTGTTGGCAAGTTATTGACCCGGAAAAAAACCGACAACCTATTTTTAGCATTCAATTTTATCGGATTACTCCTGGGGTATTATCTTTCCTATTCACTTGATCAAATTTCGTTCTTTGCTGTATATATTATCGCTTCCTTACTTTCTTACCTGTATTCAATTAAACTAAAAAAAATGCTTTTAATAAAAAATTTAATAGTGGCATTTTTGGTTTTTCTAAGTATATTCATAGTAGGGCTTTATGATATTGTTCCTGCGACAAGTGCCTTTAACAATCAGGGTCAGCTTGATGTTTTTAATCTCGTATTAAAAATTTCGGTTTTTGCATTTTTATTAACTTTATTAAGAGAAATAGTTAAAGATATCGAGGATATGGAAGGTGATAAAAAGATAGGTATAAAGTCCTTACCCCTGGTTCTCTCTATCAACAAGACAAAACTAATTATTTTTGTGATTGCCCTTTTAACTCTGGTTTCTATCGACTATTTTGCATTTACACTTTATGGAACAAGAACTATCGCCAGTCTTTATTTGTTAATTATAGTCTCTATTCCTCTACTCTATTTTATAATAAAACTTAAAAAATCCAAAACAAACCTTGAATTCAATAAATTAAGTAAGCTTCTAAAAATAATTATGTTTCTGGGTATTTTAACAATTTTGGTCTTATAGTAATGTTGGTTGAAAAATTAAAGGACAAACATCTTATTTTGGCTTCTTCTTCACCAAGAAGACAAAATTTTTTAAGAGAACTCGGACTGGAATTTGAGATTCGACTTAAAGAGCTTGATGAAAATTACCCCTCTGATCTAAGAGGATTGGAGATCACAGATTATTTATCCAAATTAAAGGCTGATCCTTTTCTAACAGAATTAAAAGACGATGATATTTTGATCACTGCAGACACCATAGTTTGGTTAGACGGTCAAGCAATAGGCAAACCAATAAACAAGAAGGACGCTGTAAAAATGTTGCAAAACCTTTCGGGCAATACACACGAAGTAATCAGCTCTATTTGTATAAGTACCAAAATTGAACAAATAGTTGTAAATGATATCACTAAAGTTCACTTTGCAAAACTAATGCCCAGGGAAATTGATTTTTACATCAATAATTTCAAACCTTATGACAAAGCAGGAAGTTATGGAATTCAGGAGTGGATAGGTTATATAGCCATTGACAGAATTGAAGGTAGTTATTTTAACGTCATGGGCTTTCCAATACATAAGTTTTATCAAGAAATGATGAAACTTTAAAATAGCTGATTTTTCCTCAAAGAAATTAAAAAATGGGATGCTAACTTCCATTAAATTCCTATTTTTGTGCGTATTATTAAAACAGGGTTATTCAATTTGAAAATTAAATGAAAAAATACACTTTTACTGAAAAAAAAGATACTAGATCTGGATTTGGAGCAGGTTTAGCAGAGCTTGGAAGAACCAATAAAAATGTTGTTGCGCTTTGTGCTGACTTAATAGGTTCTTTAAAAATGCAAGATTTTATTGATGAGAATCCTGAGAGGTTCTTTCAAGTTGGTATAGCTGAGGCTAATATGATGGGTATTGCTGCCGGGCTTACCATTGGTGGAAAAATTCCATTCACGGGTACCTTTGCAAATTTTTCAACAGGAAGAGTTTATGATCAAATTAGACAGGCTATAGCCTATTCCGGGAAAAATGTAAAAATATGTGCTTCACATGCCGGTTTGACACTAGGTGAAGATGGAGCGACACATCAAATATTAGAAGATATAGGCTTGATGAAAATGCTGCCGGGAATGGTAGTGATAAACACCTGTGATTATAACCAAACAAAGGCAGCAACTATTGCTATTGCTGATTATGAGGGTCCGGTTTATTTGCGATTTGGACGTCCATCTGTACCTATTTTTACACCTGAAAATCAGAAGTTTGAGATTGGAAAGGCCATAAAGTTAACCGAAGGAAAAGATGTCACCATAGTAGCTACAGGGCATTTAGTTTGGGAAGCCTTACAAGCATCTGAACAATTAGAAGCAAAAGGTATTAGCGCTGAGGTAATAAATATTCATACCATAAAACCCTTGGATGAAGCAGCAATTTTAAAATCTGTTTCTAAAACAAACTGTATTGTGACTGCAGAGGAACATAATGTTTTAGGTGGTTTAGGTGAAAGTGTTGCCAGGACCTTAGTTCTTAACAATCCTGTTCCGCAAGAATTTGTTGCGGTTAATGACAGTTTTGGAGAATCTGCAACTCCAGCCCAATTAATGGAAAAATATAAATTGAATGACAAGGCAATAGTGGAAGCAGTTGAAAGAGTAATAGAAAAAAAATAATTACTATTAATTCAAGATAGACCAACCAAAACTTTAAAATAATGAAGAAAATCATCCTTACTTGCATTTTTCTCGTCACTTTATTTTCTGTTAATGCCCAACTTTTTAATATTGGTCTTAAGGGAGGCATAAATTATAATACCAATGGAGATTTAACAGGTACAATAAGCGGAATTAGCTCTTTTGATGATGATTTTTTTAGTACTTCAAATGGTGATTACGGGTACCATGTTGGAGCTTTTACCGAGTTCAAACTACCTTTTTGGCTATATCTTCGTCCTGAATTAGTATATACACATACGGCAAGTTATTATCAAGGGGTTTCGGATAATGACCCAATACTGAGTATTAATAAAATGGATATCCCTGTCTTACTTGGATTAAGAATAGTAAAAATTGTAAGGGTTTTTATCGGTCCTTCTTTCCAATATATAATTAATGCCAAATTTGACGATGTGAAATCGGCCGAGTATGACGATTTTACAGTTGGTATGCAGCTAGGGGCAGGATTAGAATTTGGTAGATTAGGATTTGATGTACGATGGGAACAAGGGTTATCAAGTTCCACAGCCTCTTTTGCTAACCAATTTTTGTCGGCTGATGCGGATATAGTAATAGACACCCGTCCAAGTCAAATTATTTTTGGTGTTTACTGGAAGTTTCTAAAAAAGTAGAAAGTAATATTTGCTCGTTCTTTTAATAGATCAATTCAAAGTCGTCTACCTCCAAAACACTACCAATTGCTCCTGTGAAGAAGTCCCCTAAGGCACTTGAAGAGAATACAACAGTAATATGAGTAGGTTTGCTTCCGTCCGGAGCATATCCATCAGCAGGTTTCATATAGTCAGGGTCAGAATTCGGCAATTCTCCATAAGTGAAGGTTAAATTCAAATCAGTCCAATCAGAAATTATATCCGAACTCCTGTGCCATGCAGTACCAACTCTCCTCTTGATCGTTGAACTTCCAGTTTCTGCCCATTCTTCAAGTAAAACGTAGATATCGCAAGCGTCAGATCCCGGTAATGGATTTCCATCTGCATCTTCATAACTTTCACCCGGATTATATTTATACATTACTTTAATACCATTTGGAACAGATGTATATGGTGTTCCAAAATCGATATTAGATCTTGGGTCGTCTATACTGGGAAATCCATCTGTAAAAGATCCTGTGAACAAAGTTGCCGCCGCAATACGAACAATAGCAGGTGCTTGAATGGTTGTCATTTTAGCATAAAACCCATTATTTCCGTCAGAAATCGGTTCCGTATTGAAACTTCCAACTAAGGCTAAGGCCTTATTTGCAGTACTCCAAACGGATGTTGTGATACCATCTCCCGGCTCGGGATAACCACCGGCATCATACCAAAGGTTAAAATCTGAATTGGGGAGTTGCACTTCTGATTGTTGTATTTTTAAAGAAACTGCCCATTCTGCAATACTCTTATCTTCAGCAGTTACAGAATAAATAACAGCTCCTTCTGAAAAATCCTGACTCTCCCCCACACCTGGAGTACTGCTAGCCATATTAGAAAGAACAATTTTTGAGGCTGCTACTGAAGATTGGTCATAATCAAAATTTACCGGAATAACAATAGTGAGACTATCCTTATTTATTACACTAACGCCAGCTTGGCCGGGTACCTCAAATTCCTTAATCTCTTTCCATGTAGAAAGACCAAATTTATCATCCGGTATACAGCTAACCGAGAGAAAGACAAAAAATAGGTATATATATTTCATCATTTATTTTTTTTTATTTGATCCAAATAAATACCGATCCCTATATGAAGTGTAAGTATGTCTACGCTAAAATTAACGTCATTTTTAGTTATCTTACTTTTCTCATCCTCATTATCATTGATCGTTGATTCCTCAATTGAGGACTCCCAACCAAGCAATTTTAAACTCGCTTCAACAGCAACTATATCGCTCACAAAAAATGCCAGACCGGGTTGAATGCCAATCCCAAAATTTAACTCTTTGGTTCTTATTTTATCTTCGTCATCCTCCCTATATACTCTTTTCAGTTCTTCTCCATAAGAAAAATTAATATTGGTTTGATTAAATATTTTTAATTTGCCTAAACCAAAGTAATTTCGAATATTAGGGGAAAAGGTTATGCTTTGGCCATTTGATTTTTCAGTGATTTCGTTGCTGTCAGCCACATAGGTAATATCCTCTTTGGAAAACTGGTAAGAAAGTTGCGCCCCGGCACTAAAGTTATCTTTTATAAAATATCCAACATTTACATCTATATCCCATTCTAGCCTATTCTGATCCTCCACAAATCGCAATAGTTGATCATCATTTACAGCGGTTCTGTTATTTACAGAAAATGTTGGACTAATAAATAATCTTCCTTTACTTAGAAAATAAATACTATCTTTTTCAGACTGCGCCAGTAAAACACTATAACTCCCTATAAGCAAAAAAACAGCTACTAAAAGTCCTTTATTCAATTCTTTCATACGAAGCAAAAATAACAAAAATAGCCGGCAAATATATTCAAAATTTAAGGCGTTTTAGTCTTCTTTATTAAAAGTACAATTACACTCGTTATAATAAACAGAAATGCAATAACCAGTATAATAAATTTGGACACAGCAAAATAATAAGCTGTAGAACTCCAAACTTGCTCTAAGTTCCCTCTCAGCAGAAGAATAAGAGAAACATTCTCGATGACATCAAAAAAACTTGCAAAAAAGACAAGGTAGATCAATGCTATTCCAAACAAATGAAAACTAGTCTCATCCCATACCCTATTCAATTTATGGATCAACAATCCAATAAACAACCCATATACTATTAAAAATAAAAAATCAAAGGTCATACTCCAATGAGCTGATGATCTTGCAACTGAATCCCATGATTCTAAAATGGCTGCCGATTTGTTTACATCTTCAGCCAGTTCAAAAGATACAATACCCTGAGGGCTTGTCTCATTTTTTAAAGGTGCATCAAAAAAACGCATGATTATAATCATCACAACCACCAGGACAAAAAGTACTATAATTAACTTTTTTTCTGAGGACTTGGATAAAGATTGGAAAGGTGAAACCATCATAAATATTTTAATTCATATAATCTGTTATTGGTCTTCACAACACCAAGTAAAGATAAGAGTTAAATTGTATAAGTAGAAAAGTACAGTTTTAAAATTTTGTCATGTACTTTGGAAAAGTTTATAAATCTAATTTATAATGGGAAATATTAGCTATTTTTATCAGCTTTTATATTTTATAAATCAAGAATTATTAAATGATTAAACTTATGCTAAAATATTTCCCAATAATTTTATTTATTTTATTAATAATGAGCTGCCAACAAGAGGGGGTTCAGTTCAAGAATGAAATTAAACCGAATAAAAAATACACAACACATCTATCGATTTCGTCAATCTCTGAAGTTAATTTTATAGCTGATCAGGAAACATTGAATTTAATAGAGTCTCAAGGATACAAATTACCAATTAATACAGAAATTGCATCCGAAATGACCACGGAAATTATTACTAGTGAAAGAGTAAATAATTATGATATCATGGCTGCAAAGAATTATAGAGAAATGTCTTCATATACAATCATTAATGGAAACAAAAAGATGGAAAAAAGTCCCTACTCCGGAACCAAAACTTTAGGTAAATACAACAGATACAGCAAGTTCTTAATTGACTCCATCATCGGGCAAAGATTGACACCTCAAATGAGGTACTTTTATAACCAAACATTAGCAGGTTTCGAAAAGAAAATAAAATTTCCAAAAAATATTATAAAAGTAGGGGACAGTATTATAAATGAGGCACCTCTGAGTATTCCAATTCAAGGAATGGATCCGGTTAAGGCAATCGTAAAAACCTACTTTATTCTAAAAGAAATTAACGGAAACATAGCCATTTTTGACTTTAATCAAGGAGTTACTTTGGATCCTATATGGGGTCAAGATAATGTCACTTTAACAGGTTTAGGTAAAGGCAAATCGGAATATGATATTGAGGAAAATCAATTGACAAAGTATACTTCTAAACTTCCTATGGAGTTGACCATTGGAATAAATGAAAAAATGACCGCAAAAATCAAAATTTCAATGCATCATGATCAAACCGTTACAATTAATTGACCAACATACTTAAATGCTGTTTATAATTTTTGATCAATCAATTTAATAATACATAGAATGTTTCAACAAGATTAATATAAAATATCCAATGAAAACTTGATTTAATAAATTGAATATCAAATTACATACTATGAAATTCAATTAAATTTGCCTCATAATAATGAGGCCCTAATTTGGTCAACAAATTATTAATAATATTATTATCTCCTTCCACTACAAGTGCTGAATACCCAATTTTATTTCTTTTACCCAATCTAAAATCAATAATATTTATATTCTTAGAAGCTAAAGCAGATAGTAGGATCAATAATACACCGGGCGCATTATCGTGTCTTGTGAGGATCACTTTTTTTCCTAATGCCAGCTTCAATTCAACGCCATCCATTTCTAATAAATATACCCCATCCCTGTAGTAATTGGGTAGAACAGCATCATCTCTATAGGTCAATGAAGTAAAAAGTCCAGCATCTGTTCCATTAATAAATTCTATGGCATTTTTTATATTTCCATTCTCACTCTCCAATGTAAGAAATGCCACAGCTGTACCATCATTATTAGATTTTAATCTTGCGGTTTCAACGTTGATTCCTTCTGAAGCGAGTGTATTAAACAGAGAAGATATTACCCCTGGCTCATCCAAATGCTCAGAAAAGAGACCCTTTACTTTATCATTGGACGGTATAGGGGTTTCATTGGAAATAGTAATGGATTTATCAGATTTCCTAATTCTTATGGCGTTATAATCCCCCATACCTGTAGCATTCTTATAAATGTCAACAAATTCAGAATAAGTTCCACCAAAAGAAAAATCAGGAATAATTTTTCTCAGTTTAGTGGTTAGCCTTTGATTAAGCATCTCAATTCCTTTGTTCAATACCGTATATTTAACTTTGAGATCATGATCATCAAAAATGGTTCTTTTCTCCGGAATTAATTTCGAATAACTTACATAATTCTGGTAGCCTGCCTCGTAAATATATTCTAAACTCTCTTTGAAGTAACGTCCATAATATCTAACATGATGCGTGTCGGTACCAAGACAAACAGGAATTTGAAGTTCGTTTGCTCTACGCAAAATATTTTGTATTGGATACACCCCTACTCCTTTAAATTCGCCGGCCATATTTACATCCAGAGACAAATTCCTATCCGCAATTATTTCTAAAAGCGTGCGGAATTTATTTGCAAGAGGATGCGAACTGCTTTCAAAATTAACAAGTGCTTCGGGCATTTCAACATTTAATTTCGGCAGATCAATATGTCCAATTATCTGGATCATATCGCCGAAGCATTCAATCATTTGAGTCATTTCATTGAAATACCCATCCCAATAGGCCTCCAAACTTCCACGAATTTCCAAAAGCTCATGAGCTTCCTCCTTCGAACCGTCATAAGGTAAACCTTCAGGAGCAAAATGTACAGAACCAATAACAAAATCAGCATCTTCAGCCTGAAATATTTTTGATCTACTCCACTGCAATCCCAGATCATCTCCCATCCATTCGAGCTCCACACCATATTTTATATTGATCTGATCTCCGTATTTTTCTCGAAGATTGGCTATTCTCTTTGGATAGTTCAAATAAGATTGATTACCGCGAATGAACTTTACATTAGTATTCATCTCGGCAATATATCGGAAGCTCGTTAATCTTGGGGAATGAATAATAAAGGTAATGCTAGGATGCTTGGCTTCAATGGCTTTGTCAACAATATCTTCTAATCTATCAATACCATGCTTTACATGATCCTGCTCCGTACCAGCATGAATACCATGTGTTTCCCAAATGAAATCATTGATTTTTTTCATTAACCTAATATAACTTTTACATTTTATTGAAATACAAACTTAATAATTGCATATTGAATTTTATCGTGAAATCCGGACAATTTTAGGAATAGTTTAAGGTAAAGTACAAAACGTTAAAATATTCCGATTGAATTAATCTTATCTTTTGATTTTTGGGTGTTATAAATGGGTTATTATTGGCATAATATTATCTATCAAAATATATGCGAAAGCACAGATAAGGCACTAAAGAATGTCGAATCAAAAATAAATAAAGCAGGAACAAAGCTTACTTTTAATAATATTCCTGCCTTACAATTTACAATCCGTAATTACACCTCTTAATAATCCATTGGTACCTCGATAAATAATACTTCCGATTCTTGAACTGCTTTAATACTAAACTCACCGGTTTCGGAAATACTTACGGCATCTCTTTTTGCTAACTTCTTATCAGAAATATCAATTTCTCCAGAGATAAGCATAACATAAACTCCATGATCCTCTGATTTTAATTGGTATATAAAATCTTTATTAGTATTAAGATCAATTCTTGAAATTCTGGCATTCTGATGAATTTTTAAACTTTCATTATCTACATCCTTATAAGAAGAAACTAAGGTTTGCAATCTATCCCTTCGCTCCGAAGGATCAAATTTCATTTGATCATAGGCCGGTTCTACCCCTTGTTTTTCAGGTATGATCCATATTTGAAATAAATTAATAAACTCTGTCAATGAATTATTTCGCTCCGAATGCTTTATTCCTGTCCCAGCAGACATCACCTGTACTTCTCCTGTCTCAATTGGTATCCATTTTTCACTCATAGAATCCTTATGCTTTAAAGCTCCTTCTAATGGAATTGTAATTATTTCCATATTATCATGAGGATGAGTAGCAAAACCCATATTACCCTGTATTACATCATCATTAAGTACACGTAATGCACCAAAATTTGTTTTACCGGGATTATAATAATTGGCAAAACTAAAAGAATGATTGGCTTGTAGCCAACCGTGATTTGCATACCCCCTATCCGATGCTTTGAATTCTACTATTTTCATTTGTTTAAAATTTTGTAAATATTATGGTTATATCGTTCAGCAAAAGATCATTTTTTTTTATTCGTTCCTCTGTGATCCGAAACAGATCATCTTAGCTTATCCAAAAGTTTATTCAATGTCTTTGCTTCCTTTTCTGAAAGAGACCTGGTATAATCATCCAATTCTTTAATGTTTATTCTTTCCAAAAGTTCCAATCCCTCTTTTGATATTTCAACATAAACCACCCTCCTGTCGCTTTCACATCTCACTCTATTGATCAGATTCTTATCGCAGAGCTTATCCATTAACCTGGTTGAATTTGGAGATTTTTGAATCATTCTTTCCTTTACTGAATTAACAGTAATTTCCTTTCCGGCTCCTCTTAATATTCTCAAAATATTATATTGCTGTTCAGAGATATTATGTGGCTTTAAAATTTTGTTCGCTATACTGTCAAAATAAGCAGACGTATACTTTATGTTAATGAGTGCCTTTACCCATTCATTGTCAAATTTCGAATTAATGTCTTTACCCAGATCTCCCATTCCTATAGTGCTTTTTCAAAGTTTTTGACTTGTAAGAGTAAATTTTCCTTTAATTGCGGATCGATAATTTCGCCATGTTGAAAATTATCATTGAACGATGGAAATGTCATGTTACCAATAATTTTCCCTCCATTGTGTGGAAATCTACTGAGAGCAAGTTCCATTACCGATTGACCTCCTCTTCCTCCGGGAGAGGTACTCAATAATAACATTGGTTTATTACGCCATACTTTACCATCAATTCTCGAAAGCCAATCGAACGAATTTTTAAAGGCCGCAGAATAAGCTCCATTGTGCTCAGCCAAAGAAATAATGAATCCATCCGCTTTATCTATTAAACTATTAAATTCTATAGCAGACGTTGGAAATCCTTCCTCATTTTCTATGTCTATTGAAAATAATGGCATTTCATAATCATTGAGATCTACTTTGATCAGATTTACAGTTTTTAGTTGATCACCTGCATATTCCGCCAATTTTTTATTAATTGAATTTCTGCTTGTACTGCCACCGATTGTTATAACTTTTTTCATGCTGCCTCTAACTGTAAGTCGTTTATTTTCTTATTATAAACATAAGATATTGTTACTAAAATGATGGCCATTACAGCTCCCATTTGTTCTCCATCTCCTACCATGATATGTGCAAAAAATGCCAGAATAAACTCAAAAAACAATCCGGCATATGCCCATTCTTTTATTTTTGAATTCCTTTGCGTAAGTAACACAATAACCGCTGATATTTTAACTACGGCCAATGGGTATATCAAATAAGTAGGATATCCAAAGCCGCTAAAAAGTTGTTGTATCATTTCATTTTGAAAAATATACATCCCTGATGACATTATGAGCATTGCGCTTAACAATCCGGTCACAGTCCAATAAATTATTTTTTTTGTTTTCATGTGTTTTTTATTTAGTGTTATTAAATTCATTGCAAATATATAAAAATTTATTTATATATACCATGGTAACTATTTACATGGTATATTTTTAACTAACTTTAACATTCATTTTGTATTTTAGCCATTGAAAAAACGAGCTAATGGATATCAGTTTCAACAAGAACGAAGATCATAATAAACTACTACTTACCGCTTTAAACAAAAAGTTTTATCATGTTTGTAAAGGTGGCGGAGAGGAAAAAATAAAAAAACACCATCAGAAAGGTAAGATGACTGCTCGAGAACGAATAGACTTTCTTTTGGATGACAAAACAAAATCCATTGAAATAGGAGCTTTTGCAGGAGATGAGATGTATACTGAACACGGAGGATGTCCCTCCGGTGGAGTTGTGGTGATCATTGGATATGTTTCTCAGAAACAATGTGTCATAGTTGCTAATGACGCTACAGTAAAAGCCGGAGCCTGGTTCCCAATTACAGGAAAGAAAAATCTTAGAGCCCAGGAAATAGCAATTGAAAATAATTTACCTATAATATATCTGGTTGATAGTGCCGGCGTCTATCTGCCCATGCAAGATGAAATTTTTCCGGATAAAGAACATTTCGGAAGAATATTCAGGAACAATGCCATAATGAGCAGCAAGGGAATTACACAGATAGCAGCAGTTATGGGAAGCTGCGTAGCTGGTGGTGCCTACTTACCCATTATGAGCGATGAATCTATAATAGTGGACAAAACAGGAAGTATATTTCTTGCGGGAAGTTATTTAGTAAAAGCCGCAATTGGTGAAACAGTTGACAATGAGACATTGGGCGGAGCAACTACCCATACAGAAATTTCCGGCGTTTGTGATTATAATGCCAGCAATGACAAAGATGCCTTAAATAAGATAAAGAACATCATGGATAAGATGGGTGATTATCAAGAAGCCGGATTCAACAGAATTAAAGCATCACAGCCCAAAGAAAATCAAGAAGAAATTTACGGCATAGTACCAATGGCAAGGACTGAACAATACGATATGAAAGAGATCATTAAGCGCCTGGTAGATAATTCTGAAATAGAGGAATACAAGGCCAATTATGGTAAAACTCTAATTTGTGGTTACGGCAGAATTGACGGG
>Ga0209013_10001843_pt1 | contig 19481 bp, 19 predicted proteins | sample Cruoilmetagenom2_FD_187291 | JGI IMG/M metagenome (GOLD analysis project Ga0209013, IMG submission 187291) | Oil polluted marine microbial communities from Coal Oil Point, Santa Barbara, California, USA - Sample 2 (SPAdes) (version 2) | ecosystem: Environmental > Aquatic > Marine > Oil seeps ...
CCGGGGCTAATGTTAATGGTAGGGAAGGCGACCGAGTAACGATATGCTTGAAGTCAAAAATCTCACCAAGATATACGAAGGGGGCGTAAAAGCCCTGGATAACGTCAGCTTTACCGTCGAACCCGGGGAGTTTCTGGCTGTGATCGGACTGAGTGGGTCGGGCAAATCAACTTTGTTGCGCTGTATCAACCGCCTGGTCGAACCAACGGAGGGACAGATACTGTGGGATGGAGTCGATGTCACTGCTGCCAACCAGAGTGAAATACGCCTCATCCGCAGGAAGATCGGTATGGTCTTCCAGCATTTCAACCTCGTGAGTCGCTCGCCGGTTATCACGAACGTCCTGGCGGGCAGGTTAGGGTATGTCAACCCGGCATTGAGTATCTTCAATCGATTTCCAAAGGAAGATACCGAAGCGGCGCTGCGGCAGCTTGAGCGGGTCGGTATCCAGGACCAGGCCTACAAGCGGGCGGACGAGCTGAGCGGTGGTCAGCAGCAGCGCGTGGGCATTGCGCGGGCCATGATCCAGGAACCGGAGATGATCCTGGCTGACGAACCGGTTGCCAGCCTGGACCCCGTCCTGGCGCACACCATCATGCAGTACCTGGAGACGATCAATGATGAGGATGGCGTGATGGTGCTTTGCAGCCTGCACTTCCTGGACCTGGTGCACCGTTACGCAGACCGGGCGATCGCCCTCAATGAAGGAATAATGATGTTTGATGGCCCGCCAAAAGCCATCGATGACGAAAAATTCAAAGAGATCTACGGCAAAGAAGCCGAACGAGTGGGGTAAGGCATGCTGACATGAAGAAAAAAACATCTCTAACCAGATCGATCCTGATTGGATTGGGGGTCGCATTAGTCATTATTGTTTATGCATACGGGTTTCAAGTCACCAAAGTGAATTTTGAGGAGACTCGTTCGGAGAAGCGGCTGGAGCAGCTTATACGCATCATCCGCGCCCTGGCGCACCCTGACATTATTGAATTTGACCAGGCAGAGGTCTTCGTAGAGGTGCCCGTTTACCTGCCCTGCCCGGAGGGTGATATCGATTACCCGGAACCGGATACCAGCGGTCCTTATCTGGTCTTAGACCCGTATTGTGAAAACGCCGGTGAATTTATTGTCGTGCGCGGGGAAAACTTCATACCAGGCAACAGGGGTCCGTTAAATTTTATACCACCAAGCGGCGCATCCTTGACAATGGGGAGTTTTGAAGTCGATGCAGAAGGCAGGTTTGAGGAGAGGGTTCAGCTTCCCAAGCGCCAACCGGTGGCTGAAGCGCAAATCGTGCGCGCCATCGCCCGGCAAAACGTTGGCGCCCCCTACTTTACTTCTGTTGCGGGATCCACATTCGAAAAGATTATCGAAACCATCTTTCTGGCGCTGCTGGCGACCACATTCGGTACGATAATCGCCATCCCGTTGAGCTTTATGGCTGCACGCAACTTGATGAGTGACGTCAAAAGCCCCCTGATGAGTGTGTCACTGATGATCCTTGGTTGGCTGATCGGTATAGCTCTTGGATATCTGGCCACGCGATATTTACGCTTGTTGAACGATTTATTGGCTGACAATACGCTTATGATGATTGGCGGCCTGGTCTTAAGCGTGGTTGTGGCCTTGTTTGCGATTCGCTGGGCAGTTTCGACCGAAGAGGAAGAAGGGCCGGGTCTGGGTCTGCGAGCTGCCCGAATCCTGGCCATGGTGATCGCAGCCTTGGGTTTCATTCTGGCAACGTATTTATTGGCCGATCTTCTATACTTATTGGGGGATTATTTAGCGGGCAAACTTGGCCCATTTGACTTTATCGGCTATTTTATTGAACAGACCGGAGCGGCGCTTAATATCGTTACACCACTGCTGGCGGCACTGGCTGGCGGCGCTGTTGTTGGGGGTATGCTAAGCCAGTTCGGTCTTGTCCTGAGCGGTCGGTTATCATCGAGTGCGGCGAAAGTGGTCAATTTCCTATTAGCGGCGATCACGGGTGCGACCCTGCTGGCAATATTCGGTGCAATGGTTGAATGGTTGTACCAGTTCGGCAATCCGGTGGAAACGTTCTTAATCCCTGCCGCGGTTGGATTTGTGCTGGGCGGACTGTTATCCCTGCGAGTCGGACCAAAAGATCTCCTACCAATCGGGTCGGTGATTTACACCATTATGCGCACGCTGCTCAACGCAATCCGCGCCATTGAACCCCTGATTTACGTGATCATCTTCGTGGTTTGGGTGGGGATCGGCCCGTTCGCCGGTGCATTGGCCCTGGCGCTGCACACCATCGCCGCGCTGGCTAAGCTGTATTCCGAGCAGGTGGAGAGCATCTCATCAGGACCACTGGAGGCTGTGACAGCCACGGGTGCGACCCGCATCCAGACTATCGTTTACGCGGTCGTGCCGCAGATTGTCCCGCCTTATATTTCATTCACCATGTACCGCTGGGACATCAACGTACGTATGTCCACCATCATCGGTTTCGCCGGCGGTGGCGGTATCGGTTTCCTGCTGCAGCAGAACATCCGCTTGCTGGACTACCGGGCGGCGGCGGTGCAGATGCTGGCTATCGCTATCGTGGTGGCCTCGATGGATTACATCAGTTCCGCGCTGCGTAAACGATTTGTGTAGCCTTTAGCTAATGAATGATAAAAAAACAAGGCAGCCGCGAGGCCGCCTTGTTTTTTTTAATAATGTGATAATGTGGTAACTTAATTACGGCAGGTAATTCCAGGGATTTACTTTCGTACCTTCGTACATCATCTCAAAGTGCAGGTGTGAGCCGGAAGAATTCCCGGTGCTGCCGATGGCGCCGATGGTGCTGCCTTGATACACGCTTTGACCACAGCCGACATAATAGGCGTTGAGGTGTGCGTATAACGTTTGCCAGCCGTTGCCGTGGTTGATGACTACCACGTTCCCGTATCCCCAATTGTTCCACCCCGCATAGACGACCACGCCGTTATCCACAGCCGTTACCGCATCACCGGTCTCGCCGTCGATGTCGATCCCAGAATGGTTTGCTCCGGGGTTGAAGTCAAAGCCGGATAGGAAGTGACTGTTGGTGGGCCAGATAAACACACCCGCACCGATTACGCCATCCGTAACCGCTCCACATACGCCTGGACCAAGGACCCTGGCGACGCCGGGGTTATCGCGCGGTATTTCAGGGGCGCTCCAGCTGACGAATTCCCGCTGACCGCCCGGTATGATCAGCCATGTGCTGGCCTCAATGTTTGGACGCGCCAGATCGCCGATCGTGTCTGCGTTCAAGTTGTTGCCCGGATAATCGATGATGTCATCCGGAGTGACGCCGAAGAATTGTGATACACCGTTCAACCCGTCCCCTTCTGACCATCTATGGTAAGTTCCATCCACTGGTAAGATGTTCAGATCCTGTCCCGGAAGCAGGTTGTGCGGATTGTCACCTAATACGAACTGGTTGCCCCAAAGAATGGTTTCCGGCTTGAGACCGAACTTCTCGGCGATTCCAAATATCGTATCGCCCTTTTGGACAGTATAAATGGCCACATCCGTGCGAGGACGTGATGGTATATCGGTGTGCATAGATGACTGGCGAGAAACGCCGTAGGCTGTGATTTCCTGTGGTTGGAAATCGGGTAACGAAGGGGCTATCTCAGTGGGTGTGGGTGAAGGTAAAGGAGCCGCAAGCGATACATCTATCGGAGTGAGATCTGCTGGAGATGGTCCAATTTCCTGTGCATTGAGATAGAATTCGCGCATTCCCCAGCCCACAACCAGAATTAATACAACCAGCAAGACATGCGTTCCAAGGCGAATGGATATATCTGTCAGTCCAGCACTGGCGATATTTGCCCAGATCCTGTCCCACCAGTTTGCCTGGGATGGCTCTTGCTCAATAGTATGGTTGTTCTCGAGTTGATCCTCTTCGGACATGGCTAAGATTAACTCCGGGCGAGGATGATAACATCCTCGGAATGTTTCGTCAACCTGCGTGTCGTGGCCTAAAAAATCTGTATTTCATGTGTGTATTGCAATCAACTATGGTTCAGACAGGCTCTCAACGGCGGTTTCCACTGCGCTGGCAGGGTTGTTTTGTTGTTTTAGAACATCTACTGTGGCCCCCTCCAGCGCTGGACCCAGGCTCGATAGGATGTCCTGGGTGGGAACCAGATGAGCAGAAACACTGATTCGGTCTAGTTGGGCTGCTATGGACGCGTTGGACCAGGCTAACATCGCGGTCGGACGGGGTGGTAGATACCCGAGTGCTTCGGTCCATTCGGTGAGGAAGCTGCTTTCTGTTAAAAATTCTGCCAACAGTGTACCTAACTCGCGATGCTCTGGATTTGCTGATGGTAACGACCAGACCCATCCGGTTACCAGGGAATAAGGAAGGCCATCGGGAGTAAGTATGGGTGCCAGAGCAGTGTTGGTAGATGCCTTCGTAAGGAACCGGGAAGACCAGGTCACAACCATGGCGGAGCGATTATCCTGGTAGGCGTCCCAGACCTGCTCGTCTGTTTCAAACTGTGTTAACCAGAAGGGCATCAGGTCGACTTCTTCTGCGCTCTGGAAGAAATTTAGCACTTCTGCCAGTTTATCCCCTTCGAGGAACGGGCGCCCCTGGTCATCCTGGGTGACACCCCCGTTCGCTTTATATTGAGCCAGGGTGAAAAGCGCCTGTGGGTCGGCAGCTGCGAAAACGTAGGGGCTCGGAGTTTGAAGCGCTGTCTCCCAATCGAGCGGGGGTTCTTCGATCAAGGTGGACCGGTAAGCGAGTACTTGTGAGTCTCCGGCTAAAGGTAATCCAAATATACTGCTTTGGAGATGGGCAAGTTCCTGAGCATAGTTATACCAATCGGGATCATCCATGGCGATGGTGAGGCCATCGAAGGGATGCAGCAGGCCTTTGAGAGCGGAGGCCTGCATGGCTTCATACGGCAGGGCTACGAGATCAGGAAGAGCCAGGGGGGCCGCTGCGCTGGCTGTGTTTAAGGAGTCCACCAGGCCGCCGGACCCTTCTGTGTCTTTGACGCGTACGTCGATGCTGACTCCTGGACGCCTTTGGGTAAACTCGTTCAATTGTTCCTGGAGAATACTCCCGGCTCGTGAGTTTAACTCTGGGACAAGTTCTGGGGGAAGCCAGAGCAAAAGCGTAACGGGTCCCGGAGTGGGCGTTTCGCCAGGAGATTGGAGGGTACTATCTGGTCCAGGGGTGGTGATAGTGGAAGTGGGGGATTCTATCTGGAAGGGTGCATCTTCTGTGGGAGCGAGGATAGAACAGCCCACCAGGAGTGGAACGATTAATGCTATCGTTAGATATATGGATCTCATGTGGTGGCTCGATAGATCAATATTTGTCATAAAAAGTCTTTTTGTAAGTATTTCTTTCAATCCGGTTGTCAGGGGTTAGTTGTCGTTGGTGAAGGGGTGATGGTCTCAATGGTGAATGGAGGTGTCTCTGTTTGGGTTGTCGTGGCTGATGGATCAATGACTTGTGTATGGGTTGCAGTTGGTACAGGTGTTTCCGTTGCAGTTGGCACACTTGTAGGGAGTGGTGTATCCACAGGTATCAATGTTGGGGAATTGGTCGCGGTAGGTGTTTCTGAAGGCGTTGCCGTGGGTGTTACTGTGGCTGTGTTAGTCGGCCCGGGATTAAATAGTGTATTCGTTGTTGTTGGAGCGGGCTGGTCCGTAGGTGAGCTGGTCACAGAGCTTGATGCCGTAGCAGTTGGGGTGGGGACCGCTCTTGATGCCCGCTCTTGGGCGACCCTGACGATAAAATATCCGGCGCAGTAGCAGGGCAAAGTCGCCAGTATGATGGCGATGAGCGTGAAGCGAATACGAAATCGCGTATCTGGTGGGAGATTCATAGGCTCGCCCTGAAATGAATGATAACACCAGCAGGGAGGAGTGGCAAGTGTCCGGAAATTGTGGTAAAAAGAGGCCATGGATTGGGTTTATCTCTCACCACACTTTGATGACGTGGCGCTATCTTGCGGGGGATTGGTTTGGGAGCAAACGCAAGCAGGAGATAGGGTGCAAATTCTGACGATTTGTGCCGGCGCGCCTGCAGGTGGAAGTTTGTCGTCTTTCGCATCGTTTAAGCATGATAGTTGGGAGACTGGTGAAGGTGCGGTCGTTTTTCGTCGTCAGGAGGATGCGGTTTCTTGTGCGATTTTGGGCGCCGAGGCAAGCAATTTTCCGATCCTTGACTGTATCTATCGCCAGGATCCTGATAGTGGGGAGTTCATGTATGATTCAGAGCAATCATTGTGGGGACCGCTGCAGCCTGGAGATGGTAAGCTGGTTGAAAAATTGAGTGGTGATATCAAGCGTGAGTTGACAGCGCGTGTGGAGATCGTATGCCCTCTTGCCCTGGGCGACCATGTGGACCACCGCCTGACACGTGCAGCTGCCGAGGCGCTCGGACATCCTCTATGGTATTATGCCGACTTTCCCTATGTCGGAAGAGATAACGCTCATTTGGAGGAAATGCGCCAGCAGGGATGGCTTTCGGATGTGATGCCTGTATCTGCTGAGGGTATGGCGGTTTGGGAAGAGGCCGTTGCTGCGCACGCCTCACAAATCAGCACGTTTTGGCCCGGCGTGCCCGAAATGAGGCTCGCTCTGCGTGATTACAGGAGAGAGGTGGGCGGCGTACGCCTCTGGCGAACTCCTACTGCATAATGCATGTGACCTTCGTTAATCGTTTTATATTGGGGATTCATCATATGTTTACTGGAAGCTGAAATATTAAAATTTATTAAAGGAATGCTTGCGCTAAGTGGGATTATGTGCTAAAATTTTTCCGCGGTGTCGGGTTTTGAGCCCTAAAGTACGCCGCTTTCGTTTTCTATAATGGGTTGAAAACTACGTCAAATCGCTCCCTTTGGAGTGGTTTTATTTTGTATCAATAGGAACAGGAAAACATTATGTCTCCTTCACTACTGACCCGTGAAGGTCATCAGAAATTACAAGAAGAGTTAGAATATCTCAAGACAACTAAGCGCAAGGAAGTCGCTGATCGATTGCATGAAGCGATGGAAGGCGGTGAGTTGATCGAAGATGCGGAATTTGAAGCTGCGAAAAATGAGCAGGCTTTTGTAGAAGGCCGCATACAGGAACTTGAAGCGCTGATGGCTAATGCGCGCATCATTGAAGAAACAGGTACTAAAGAAGTGGTCGAAGTAGCCGCCAGGGTGATAATCCAAGAAGATAACAACGAACCCGAGGAATATGTTATTGTCGGCGCTGCTGAAGCGAATCCGCGCGAAGGTCGTGTTTCGAACGAATCGCCGCTGGGGCTGGCACTTCTTGGCCATCGCGCCGGTGACACTGTTCAAGTAGATGCGCCAGCTGGCGCTTTTACAGTTCACATCATTAAGGTGGAGTGAACTGGGACCATCAATCCGGCCCCGCGCAAGCTTATCCTGCGCGGGGCTTTTTATTTATTGATCGAATGAAGGAATAAGCAGCATGGCGACAAAATATTCAAATCTTGAAGAGACACGCCTGGAGAAAATTGAGCGCCTAAGGGCTCTAGGCGTGGAGCCATATCCAAACCGGGTCGAACGTACGCATACGTCCCAACAAGTTAAAGACGCTTTTAAGACGGCCGAGGCCGGCGGGTTGGATGCACCCCTCGCAGCCACCCTGGTGGGACGCATCCGCTCGATGCGCCCAATGGGTAAGATCACTTTTGCACATATTGAAGACGGCGATGGTCGGGTGCAGATATTCCTGCGGGCAAATGATCTGGGTAAAGAAAAAATGGATCTCTTCAACAGGGAGTTTGATCTGGGCGATTTTGTGCAAGCCGGCGGGGAGATGTTTCGCACTCGCACGGGTGAGATAACATTAAAAGTGGACGATTTTCGTATGCTCGCCAAGGCAGTTACACCACTGCCCGCAGCCAAGGATGAAGTGGTCGGCGAAGAGGTGGTCCAGCATGCTACGCTTTCGGAGCCAGAGCTGCGCTATCGCCAGCGATACGCCGATCTGGCTGTAAACCCGCAGGTGCGTCAAATATTCCGCACCCGGGCGGCGACTATACGCGCGCTGCGTGAGTTTATGGATTCGCAGGGATTTTTGGAGGTAGAGACCCCGATCCTGCAGCCGATATACGGCGGCGCGGCGGCTCGCCCGTTTATCACACATCACAATCAGCTCAAGCAGGACCTCTATCTGAGGATTTCATTTGAACTGTACCTTAAGCGGTTGCTGGTCGGAGGCTACGAGCGTGTTTTTGAAATCGGTAAAGATTTCCGGAACGAGGGTGTTGATCGCACTCACAATCCGGAATTCACTCAACTTGAGTTTTACATGGCTTATGCTGATTATAACGATGTGATGGACCTGACAGAACAGATGATCGGTTACACGGCGGAGCAGGTTTTAGGGACACGCACTCTGACTTACCAGGGACAGGAGATCGACCTGACACCCCCCTGGCAGAGAATGGATCTGAGAGAAGGCTTGATTGGAACGACGGGCATCGATATTGAACAGCATCCCAACGCTGAGAGTCTGGCCGCGGTGATGAAAGAGCGGGGCATGTCGCCAGATACTGAAGCGACGCGCGGCAAGTTGATAGATGGCCTGTTGGGCGACATCCTCGAACCAAGTTTGATTCAACCTACGTTTGTTTATAATTATCCGCGTGATATTTCACCACTGGCTAAAAGCAAGCCTGGCAGCTCGCAAATCGTAGAGAGATTTGAGGGTTTTATGGCGGGAATGGAACTGCTCAACGCGTTTACGGAATTGAACGATCCGCTGGATCAGGAGGCACGTTTCTTGGAAATGGGGCGCGATTATGGTGCAGAAGACGAAGAACGCCATCCATTGGACGAGGATTATTTGCGCGCCATGCGTTATGGTATGCCGCCCAACGGCGGTTTCGGCATGGGCGTAGATCGCCTTGCCATGTTGCTGACGGACAGCCCGAACATCCGTGAGGTGATCCTGTACCCTCAATTACGTAGTCGCGAAGATTAAAAGTGCCACCACGAGCGCCCCCGTCCCGCATGGCGATGGGGGAGTCGTAGATTCTAATAGGAGGTGCAGCTATGTTAGACATCAACTTGATCCGTGAGCAGCCTGACCTGGTGCGAAAGTCACTCCAGGATCGCCAGATGGACACCACCCCGGTTGAGACAATCATAGATCTGGATGATGAACGTCGGGACCTGATCCAGAAGGTCGAGAGTCTCAAGGCGGAACGCAACCTGGTCTCCAAAGAGATCGGACGTATGAAGGATGCGGATGAACGCCAGGCTAAGATTGAAGAAATGAGGACGGTGGGTGACCAGATCGCGGATCTGGATGAGCGTTTGCGCGTGGTTGAATCCGAGCGAAACCAGGTCATGGCGAACCTGCCCAATGTCCCCGATCCACGCACGCCGTACGGAGTGGATGAAGACGAAAATGTGGTCATCAAGGAAACTGGAAAGATACCCGAGTTTGACTTCGAACCAAAGCCGCACTGGGATTTGGGACCAGAATTGGGAATTATTAACTTTGAACAAGGGGTAAAGATCACTGGCTCGCGTTTTTATGTGCTCAGTGGGGCAGGAGCACGGTTGCAGCGCGCCCTGATCGCCTGGATGTTGGATCTGCACATCCGCCAGGGCTATACAGAAAAATACGCACCATTTATGGTGAAAGGGGAAACCTTGTTCGGAGCCGGGCAGCTGCCCAAGTTTGCCGACAACCTGTATAAAGACCACGAAGAAGACCTTTGGATGGTGCCCACGTCAGAAGTTCCACTGACCGGTCTGCATATGGACGAAATTCTCGACCAGGATGCTCTTCCGCTTTTTTATACCGCTTACTCGCCATGCTTTCGACGTGAGAAGATGAGCGCAGGAAGAGACGTACGCGGCATCAAGCGCGGTCACCAGTTCGATAAGGTGGAGATGTATATTTATTGCGAACCGGATGAGTCGGACGATCAGTTCAATAAGATGGTCGCAGACGCAGAGCAGACCTGTATGGAGTTGGGTTTCACCTACCGGATAAAGCAGCTCTGCACCGGTGACCTGGGCTTCGGAGCAAGCATCACTTATGATATCGAGGTCTGGTCGGCGGGTTGTCAGGAGTGGTTGGAGGTGTCATCGGTGTCGAACGTGACCGATTTCCAGGCACGCCGTTCAAATGCCCGGTATCGTCCGGCGGGCGCGAAGCGAACCCGATTTATGCACACCCTCAATGGATCAGGGTTGGGGATGCCGCGCACATTGATTGCCGTATTAGAGAACAATCAGCAGGCAGACGGAAGCGTGGTCGTACCAGAAGTCCTGCGCCCCTGGATGGGAGGCGTGGAAGTTATTCGGTCAGAGTGAAGTTTGTTCGATGCGGCAAACACCAATCCTGGGAATTAAAATGCAGATTCGCTGGAGTGGATTTTGGTACCCTGGGTAGAACCACTTGTCCTGATTCTGATCCAGATTATTATGCTGGTTGGGTTGATAGGGTTGGTCATTCCCGTCTTTCCGGGTGTCACAGTGATGTGGTTAGCTGCGCTGGGATACGGTGTCGTGACCGGGTTCAGCGCATTAGGCATCTTTTTATTTGTCCTGATCACACTGCTTTTTATAACCGGCACCCTGGCTGACAATTTATTTATGGGCGCCGGAGCGCGCAAGGGTGGCGCTTCTTGGATTACGATCGGAGTAGCCCTTATTGCCGGTGTGGTAGGGACGATTATATTACCACCTTTCGGTGGTTTGATTGCTGCACCGTTGGCGGTATTTATGTTGGAATATGTCCGATTAAGGGATTTACGCCAATCATGGCTAGCGCTGAGGGGTCTTGCAGCCGGATGGGGGTTGTCGTTTATCGCCCGTTTCGGTATCGGTTTACTGATGATGGTGCTTTGGTGGATTTGGGTTTGGCAGGGTTAATCACCCGGGATTAAAAAACGTCATACCCACACCTAAACGTTCCAGCCCTTCGCTGGCCCAATATTCCATCAGCGCTGAGTCCTCGTCCAGGGCAGCAAATAAAGCCGGGATGGCGCGTTGGTCGCCGATCAGTGCTAATGCGCGTACGGCTTCTAATCGAACGGTGCGGGCGCGGTTTTCCATGATGACCAATAGAGCGGGCACGGCAGGCTCTCCGATGGCGATCAAAGCGGCTGCGACCAGGGACACGAAGAGAGGGTCACGGTCATCGAGTGAGGCGATTAATTTCGGGACGGCCTGTGGGTCCGGTACCAGGCGCAGGCCGAGAGCCGCGCATTGGCGTACGGAGGGGTCTGGATCATCGAGCGCATTTACCAATAAATCGGATGTTTCGGGGGAGGGTATCTCTGCAGCGGCGCGTAATGCCCACCAGCGGTCATCGGGGTCTGCCGATGAGATGGTTTTCTTCAGGGCGGGCAAGACATCAGATCCAAAAACGGCGATTTTTACCACGCTGGCTTCGGCTCTTTCATCATCGCCGCTGGTCAGCTCTTTGATTAAATTTTCGATAGACTCCATGGGAAAATTCAAGAGAAAGAGGTGGACAAAAGATCAATATGTCCCACTACACTTCCATATAACGATTATGCCGGGCATGATGTTTTCTTGCCCAAGGAAATGACTACTCTTTGGGCGGCGGGATGGGCAGATCTTCGACCGCTACCTCTCTCCATTTATCACCCTCGTCGATCAACATCACCGGGATGTCATCTCGCACGGGGTATTTCCGTCCGCAGTCCTGGCATATGAACCAGGTCTCTTTGTAAAACTCGAGCAGGCCATCTGTTTCTCGCACGCAGTTCGGGCATCGCAGGATTTCGATTAAGTCTTGGTTGACCATAGTGGCTCCTGGTAGGGATTTGTGATTTTAGATTTTTGATTGCTTGTGAAAACATCTGTTTCTTGCCTCATTTTACCAGAGGTTGCTTACAGATTTGAATTCTATCCCCCCATTCTCGAGTTCTAGGTATTATCTATTTTTGGGCAGTTTGGTCCCAGGCCCGTACTGGTAGACCGCCTGCCAAGGTTCGTAGTGGGTGGAGAACACGTCCTCGAACATCACTTCGCCGTCTCTATAAACGAAACGCGTGACGGTCACATCCGCGCCTTTGGCTTCCCAGTCAACCTGTTTGATTTTGCCTTTTGCGAGTTCCGGATTCTCTTCGTAAAGCGGCTTTGGGGGCTCGACGATGTTTTGAGTGCCGGTCGTCTGCCATTCAACGGAGCGGTTTTCGGAGGTGGAGTAGAACTTCCAGGTCAACCTTCCTGTGCCCGGGTTCACGTAAGTCTCCATCAGCAGCCAGTTAGGTGTGTCGTTTGTGAATTGGAAATCAACCATCGGCACGAAGACAGTCGCATCCAGACCAGCCAGATCATCGTCCCAGCCGTTGCCTGTTTGTTCGTAGTAGCCGACGCGATAGGCGTGTGGATGGCGTTCTACAACCGGGTAACCCCCAAAGAAAACAGTGCGAAACAGGGTGGTGCTCACCTGGCAGACTCCTCCGCCGACACCCTTCACAGTGCGGCCGCCAAAGATGATCAGGGCTTCAGAATAGCCATTGTCAAGGCTGACATCTTGCATGCTCTCCGCCATCGAGAAAGTAGCCCCCGGCGGAACCAGCAGTCCGTGGAACTCCGCTGCTGCCGTTTGGATGTTCTGGATTCGCTCCGCGCTTGAGCCGCGGAAATGGGACGTGTACACGCTTACAGGCTCGGTGATGCCCAGGCTATCTGCGGTCGCATCGTTGCCGACCTGGGGTTGTGTGTAGACGATCTCCATTGGTACATTGTGCTCGGCCGTACCGAGCTTTTGGTTAATATTGTCGATCGTCGCGAAGACATCCAAAGAGCGTCCGATAGTGGCTGACTCGATCACCTCAAGCTGGCGGGTGTCATCGTTGAAGATAAAACGTGCGTTTTCCGGGTAGCGGGACAGTTGAGGTGCCAGGTCTTCCAGGAAGGGGCGCAGTTCATCGGCTTTCAACCCGACCTGGAAGTGCGCGCCAGCCTCATCTACAATCCGTTCAATGACCAGCATCTTGGAAAGTCTTTCTGGGGAGAATGTCCAGGGACCGGGGTCGCCTGCTTCAGGGTTTGGAATCAACAAATTGAGAGGTTCGTTCAATATCTGGCGCACCACCTCGGCCTGCTTACTGGTGTCCATAATTGCGGGGGAGACCTGATCGATTTCTAGCGGGAGAATTCCATCGCTCATGCTGTGTAGTTGGGTTTTCAGGGGAACCAGCGTGGCCGGAATATCCAAAACGTGACCGATCTGCCCGGGGGTGTTTATAACTTCGGCGCCGTTTAATCTCAGCTCTGCTTCGATGGTGGGTCGATTTATTTGTGATGCCACTTTCTCAAGGTAATTCTGGGCTACCCGTTCATCGAACACAAGCAGAGGCGAGATGTTCTCTCCAGAATACCAGGCGTCATATTGATTAACTAAACGTAAGACCGGATCACCCTGACGACCAACGCTGTACGCAGCCAAAGCGCTGTTGAGGGAGTCCATTTGAAGCCCAACCTCGGCCGGTTTAGCTACCCAGACATTTTGTTTGTCTTGAAATACAATCTGCCCGGTATCTGGGTAGGACAGTCGCTGTTGAAGAATCGCAGACGCCTGTTCTGGCGATTTGCCGGATAGGTCAATGCCGGAGACAGAGACGCCCTGGTAGATACGGCCCATATAAGCCAGTTCGTATCCTATAACAAATACACCCAAGAATGCGAGAAAGAGCATCAGACCACCGGCCAGTATAACAATAGCTCTAAACAAAGGAGGAGCTGACCGGACGGATCGAGTGTGTGTATTTGAAATTGATGTCATAATTGCCCAGGAAATCCTGCATGATCAAATCTGAACAGTGATTTCATGTATTGAATATACAAGGTAATCAGCGGAAAGTATTTAGAATAAAATCCAGCACCAGTGCCGCTGATTACTTAAGCAATTCGCCACAATGTACATCGAAGGTTGTCTAATTACATTCGGCGAATTACCAAGATCTATGCCGAATTTTACCAAAACAAGCTTAAGGGAAAATAATAGATGAAATATGGATCAATCCATGTCAGTCGTAAAATCGCTGCTCTGAGCGCAAACGGTAATTTTACTAAATTGGCGACAGCACCATTGCATCGATATAGCGCTTGATAAAATCATTGTCCTGGTCAAGGTCCACTTGCTCTGCGCGAGCCGCCAGTCTCTCGCTGAGGGCGAAACCATCCTCGCTGAGAAACATGGCCGCCCCGAAACCGGCCCCGTTGGCGATAGTCTCCACGTTATCACGCCGCACGGGCGGGATCATACCCAGAGCGATGACAGCATCGATATCGACCTGTCCGCCGAATGAACCGGTGAGGATGATACGCTCCAGGTCAATCGGTGATAGGTGCAGTTGGGACATGAGCACATCAATCGCCGCCCGAATAGCCCCCTTCGCTTTTTGCAGCTCACGCACGTCCCATTGGGCTAACTTTAATTTTCCATCCGGCGTCAGCCGTATGCGGCGCCCGTGAGTGCCCACATCAATCCGTTCGGCAAACAGCGGGGGCTGGCTAGGGATGCGACCATTGGGTTCGATGACACCCTCACGTCGCAGTTCGTAGACCAGGCTGAGTAATCCGGAGCCGGTCAAGCCGATGGGTGGTTCTCCGCTGATTGTATCCAAACTAAGCGTTTCCCCATCGATATGTGCGGCGACGATGGCGCCATCGACCGCACGCGTGCCGCATGAAATGTTTACGCCCTCGAAAGCAGGGCCAGCCGCTGTGGAAGCGGTCAATATTCTATCCCCATCGGTGACCATTACCTCGCCGTTGGTGCCCAAATCGATGGCGGCCATGGGTCCAGGAGGGTCCTCGAAGTCAAAATAGGCCAGGCATGCCAGAGCGTCGGATCCCACAAATCCGCCGATGAGCGGTGGGAGCGAGACTCGCGCCTGCTCTGGCAGGATACCGCCCATGATCCCACGAGCATCATGGATCGAAGATCGATCGTATGGTTGAAAGGGCATCACAGCCAGCGTATCGATGGGCAGTTTCGCCAGCAGGTGGTGCATGGCCACGTTGCCCACTATAGTGACGCGCTCGATCCGCTGGCGGATGCGGTCGGATAAGTTAAGGGAGTCGATTGCTTGATTGATAGACGCCAGCGCAAGTCTGTGCAGTCGTTCACGGTTGATGTTATCGCTGCGAGCTGCCGATAGGCGCGATATAACATCAGCGCCGTAAACGGTCTGCTGATTCAGGCTGGCCCCACCGGCGCATACCTGCCCGTTGTCAAGTGTCGTCAGAAAAGCGGCTACCGTCGTGGAGCCCAGATCGATACCCAGTCCCAATGGGACGCCGGCGCGTTTGTAGCGCTGGCTGGTCCGGAAGCTCTTATTGGAGTAAACAACGATGGGGGACAGCACCACCGTGGCGTCCGCTTCTATTCGTGCGCGGCAAGCCAGACGATTGTCCAGTGCCAATTCTCCGGGCGAAAGATGTTCATTTTCCACATCATCGGGTGAGGCAACACCTGTTTCAACCAAGACTTTACATTTTCCGCAGGTACCGCGCCCGGCGCATGGCTGTTCCAGAGGTAATTCTGTGGCGGCGATAGCATCACCCAGGATCGTGCCATCAGATACCTGGACCTGTTTCGTCTCTTCACCGAAAATGATTGTTAGTGTAGGCATGGATGATCTTTATCCGAATTTCTTTGAACTACCTGCGCAAGAATTGATTTTGCTGCAGTTCTCCCCCGGGTGGGACGACGAGAAATTCATCTCCGGCGGATTCGATTGCGAAGGCCACCTCAATTAATTGGCGTACGTAGGTGTCAGAACCGAGAATTTCCTCATAGCGCATCCCCCAACGTTCGCAGTAACGGGCAATGTCTTCTGCCTTTGCGCGATACGCTGCCATGTCATCTTCGTTGTGGGCTACCAGGGCCAGGCGTTTGTAGTGTTGGTATTGTTGATCCATCAGGTAAGCAGCAGTTTCGGAGCCGTACCGTTTTTCATATTCATCGTGCTCTTCCAATGGGTTGCTTCCCGATTCAAGCCAGCCCTTAGTCAAGTAATAGGTGGCCGGGTTACCCCAGAATTCACGCTGGTAATCATGGTAGGATCCCAATAGTATTGCGATGCAGTCATCGGTACGCGGAATCAGCAGGGTGTTTTTTCCTGATTTGATGCCATGCAAACCATTTCCGCACAGACCGTAGCCGAGAACAACTAGGCTGGGCTCATGGACTTCATCGATCAACTCCTGGACCGCCGTGGTCAGGTTGCGTGGTACCTGGTGCAAACCATAGTCCAGGAACGTTATCGATTTTACCCGACTTTCTGGCGGCAGATGTGTTTCTAATAGGTGCTGAAAAACTTTGCACGCGATGACGACGATCGGAATATTGTTTGTATCTGGCAAATTGTTTTCTTTCTCTCACGAAGTAGATAGGGAATCGACTCTCTGAGGAGGACGTGGATACAAACCTGCACGGGTGACAATTTCAGGAACGGCCTCGGACCAGTGTACGGCCATGATGTGCACGCCGGCGACACCGGGTATTTCCTGAACCTGTTCAATAATCTCGCAGCAGATGCGAATGCCTTCCTCTGGTTGAGCTGCCCTTGGGGTCTTGTCAATGCGATCCAGCAGCTCTTTGGGTACATCCATACCAGCGACATTTTCTGCCATAAAATGCGCCTGCCTTGATGATTTGAAGGGTCCCACACCGGCTATTATGAAAACATTTTTGTGCAGCCCCAGTGCGCGGACCTGGCTCATAAAGGTTCTAAATCTGTCAACATTATAGATCAGTTGGGTTTGAATGAACCGTGCTCCGGCGGCTACCTTTTTAGCTAACCTGTAAGGGCGGTAATCATGGGGTGGGGCAAATGGATTCGCCACGGCACCGATGAAAAATTGAGGTGAGGGTGAAATCGGTTTACCATTGTCCAGGCAGCCGTGTTCAACCATATTTCGTGCCAGACGAATCAAGTGTGTCGAGTCCAGGTCAAACACGTTTTTGGCTCCCGAGTGGTCTCCCCAGCGCCCATGATCGCCGCTTAAACACAGTAAATTCTTGATACCTAACGCAGCGGCGCCCAACAGGTCCGCCTGGATCGCCAGGCGGTTGCGATCACGGCAGGTCATTTGTGCGACTGGTTCTATCCCATGCCGAACGAGTAGCGAACAGGTGGGGATGCTGGCCATTCGCACGCTGGCGCCCTGGTTATCCGTCACGTTTACCGCGTCAGCATACGATCTCATAGTCTGGGCATTTTTCCTGATGTCGTCCAAATCCACCCCCCGAGGCGGGGACAGTTCGGCAGCAACTGCAAAATGCCCTGCTGCCAGCACGGATGCCAGATGGCTGGGATAGGTCGCAGTATCGACGCCGTTATCTGTCATGAACCACCAGGTCGAGTGCAGACGTCGGTTGGAAAGCACAGCCACTGTGAATCTGGTCGCGACCGGTCACAGCGTTTACCCAAGATGATGAATCTTTTAACGACCAGTCCACAGGCGGTCTGAGGTCGTGAATTTCCTCTGGCCACGGCAGGTTTTGTGACCGGGAATAGGCGGTGACCCAGATGCATTTCATCTCGGGGTGCACCTCACACGAGCCATCCATATGTACGCCGCCGCAGGGACCGTTGCGGATATTCTTAGGACAGGTCATGGGACACACCAAACCAGTTGAATGTAGAACGCATTGACCGCACATCTGGCAGCCAAAGGTCGGTCTTTTGATCACAATTTCGAGAGGGCTTAATACGCGGTCCAGGAATCTTTCCAATCTGGGCCGTCTGCGAATGTAGTTGTTCAGCAGACCAGGTTTGGCCGCAGGCACGCTATAATTCCTCCAGGATCGCTTGCCTGACTGCCTGTTCGGATTCTCCACCGAGCAGCTTTTGTTTTCCGTTGATGAAGATGCCCCTGGAATCACCATAATATTGCAGTGTCTCTGGCGTGAGACTGACTTCCTTCATCACGACTCTATCCGCAAATTCCATGGCTACCTGGCGCAGAACCAGCTGAGAGGAAACTTCGTAAGGGCATAGATAGCCATTAATGATCACTATCTCAACCGGCGTACCCTGGTGCGGTTGGAGATGTCTTTCGAGAGGCGTAATGTCAACTTGTGATTGATCAAGGGGCAGGTACAGCAGCTTGCGGTGTTCTTTCTCAGACACGATACAAAAACCGCGTCCCAGGTAATGTTGATAATGCATCTGACCTTCAAGGTCCGTACTTTCGACCAGGATGCCCTTCATCCCCGCACTTTGCATATCGGAGAGAAAGATCTCGGATAATTGTTTTCCATATCCTAGACCATGATATCGGGTCTGGATCCATTCACAGTACAGCACACATACATCGGGTTCTACACGGTATGGGAACAGCGCCCGCTCGGAGGGTGCGTAGTAGATATGACCAATTACGTCACCATTTTCCAGTTGCAGGTGATAGCCTTCCACGTGAACACCCAGGTTTTCGGAGATCCAATCACGACACAGGCACACCGCTTCCGGCCAGGGGGTAGGAACCTCCGTCATGCAGCAGTACGCATTTTGGGCGTCCTTGGAACCTTCTAGCTTGCGGATTTGGATTGGTTGTTCACTCATGGCTGTGCCCGTGGGTTATCTAGATTGTGTGATTAATACCTTCGAAAAGATCCTTTTCTCGCCGCCCACGTTTTGGAGCGGGATAGGCACGCATGAAGTTGTCTTTCTCGGCTCGCAGACGCATCAGCCAGCTCGACAGGCCGCGCGAGAGACCAGCGCCACCTTGACTGGCGTGGCAGGCTGAAGCTTCGACTTTTAATTTACCCACGTCCTTATAATTAATCACTGCATGGACAGGGAAATCTTCACTTGCCAGTGCTAACAGGTCAATATCCTCATTACGGCCCCATTTACGGGGGTTTTTGCCGAATAACGGCATCAGCCGAACGAGAAGTTTCATGTAGCCGCGCGGGAAGGTGTGGTAATAGAGCTTCTGAGGCTGGTAGGGAGGCAGACCATTGGGTGAGAAGGTTGCCTCACCTGCCAGGTCGAATGCCCGTACCGTTGCTTGATGGATGGCAATGTGGTCCGGGTGCCGGTAGCCGCCTATTGGATCGAACGTCAGCACTACTTGGGGTTTTAACTGGCGTATGTATCCGGCTATTTGGGCCGCCACCTCATCCACTGGTGCTGCATACAGGGCGCGAGGGTGTTGGTTGTCCGGGGAGCCGGGCATGCCCGAGTCACGGTATTCCAGGAAATGGACGCCGGATAGGCCCAGGATACCGGCAGCACATCGCAGTTCCGACTCGCGTCGCTCGGCGATGGACTGGAAGCCTTCCAGATAATCGGGGTCAACTTCTCCTACTTCGCCGCGGGTAGCACAGATAAGGTGTACGGAGACACTGCGTTTGGCGTAAAGGGCCAGGGTGCCTCCCATTCCGAAGGATTCATCATCCGGGTGAGCCAGTACAGAGAGGATGGTTGGTTTTGAGTTTTCATTCATAATGGATAACAATTTTAGCTCTTATTTTAA
>Ga0209013_10001844_pt1 | contig 19480 bp, 15 predicted proteins | sample Cruoilmetagenom2_FD_187291 | JGI IMG/M metagenome (GOLD analysis project Ga0209013, IMG submission 187291) | Oil polluted marine microbial communities from Coal Oil Point, Santa Barbara, California, USA - Sample 2 (SPAdes) (version 2) | ecosystem: Environmental > Aquatic > Marine > Oil seeps ...
GCGGGAGCGATCATCGAGGGATTCGGCGCCGACGAGCACAAGGCCCTGTTTGTCGAGAAGCTCTACTCGGGAGTGTGGGCTGGCACGATGTGCCTCACAGAGGCGCAAGCGGGTTCCGACGTCGGCGCCTCGACGACCAAGGCGGTCAAGCAGGACGACGGCAGCTACGCCATCTCCGGCGAGAAGATCTTCATCACCGGCGGCGACCACGATCTTACCGACAACATCATCCACCTGGTCCTCGCCCGCACCCCGGAGGCGCCGGTCGGCACCAAGGGACTGTCACTGTTCATCGTGCCCAAGGTCAGAGTCAACTCCGACGGCACCCTCGGCGAGACCAACGACGTCTACACCAACAACATCGAGGAGAAGATGGGCATCCACGGATCGCCTACCTGCACCCTCGTCTTCGGTCAGAACGACGGTTGCCAGGGCTTCCTCCTCGGCGAGGAACAGCAGGGCATGAAGCTCATGTTCCACCTCATGAATGCGGCGCGGATCGACGTCGGGCTTCAGGGCTCGTCCGCCGCCGGCGCCGCCCACCAGCAGGCGCTCTCCTATGCCCGCGAACGGCTGCAGAGCCGCTCCTGGAAGGAGCTCAAGAACCCCGAGGCGCCCCAGGTGCCGATCATCGAGCACCCCGATGTGCGCCGGATGCTCCTCAGCTCCCAGGCCTACACCGAGGCCATGCGCGCGATCCTCCTGCAGACCTCTTTCTACGTCGACATGGCCCACCTCAGCGAGGGCGAGGAGCACGAGCGCTACCACAGCTATGTGGAGATGCTGACCCCGATCTGCAAGGCGTGGTGCTCTGAGTGGGGCCTTCAGGTCACACACTGGTGCCTGCAGGTCCACGGCGGATATGGCTACACCTCGGACTATCCGGCCGAGCAATTCATGCGTGACGTCGAGATCGCCTGCATCTACGAGGGCACCAACGGCATCCAGGCGCTTGATTTCGTGGCCCGCAAGCTTCCCATGAAAGACGGCAAGACCATTCGCGACCTCCTCGGCATGGCCGAGAAGACCTTCAAGAAGCTCCGCAATGATCCCGAGATGATGGAGCCGGCGTGGATGCTGGCCGCGGCGCTCAAGCAGATCGAGACGATCTCCAAGGAGCTAACCAAGCGTCCGGATGCCATCCAGCTCGTGCTCCTCAACGCCCCGCCCCTGCTCGACATGGTGGGGACGGTATTTGGCGCCCACCTACTCATGGACCAGGCCATCCTCGCCAAGGAGAAGCTGGCTGCGATCCTCACTGAGAACGGTGTCGGGACCGAGGACAAGAAGGCCTACAAAGAGTTCCTCACGGGCAACGCTGAGGCGGCCTTCTACCACAACAAGATTCAGACGGCGATCCACTTCGCCTACCGGGCGCTGCCTACCGTCGCCGCCAAGGGCGCTGCGATCCGGTCGGGCGAGAAGGCTCCTCTCTACTCGATCATGTAAAGCAATTCTCCCCACCGAGAGGCTCGGCGGGGAGAATTGCTGTTCAAGAGAAGGATAGCCCCCGCAGCCACTGCGGGGGCTATCCGCAATTCAGCCCGAATCCCCCGGTCGGTGGACCAGTGGTGTGCAAGGGCGCGATGACCGGACGTGCCGTCCATGACAATTTTGGGAATGTGGACGCTGCCGCGACATACACCATTGAATCCCAAATATTGTCAGGGGGGGCTCTCTCGGGGAGCGCGACGACAGAAGGTCGCGCTGAAATCGGCAGCGCTCTCCTGAACGCCGGGCACGGGAACTGACTCGGGCTCGGACGCAGGTTTATGCGACCGTGACGTCCTCGCACAAGTAGACATCCTGAATTGCGTTCAGGAGCGTGACGCCGTCGGCCATCGGCTTCTGGAACGACTTGCGGCCCGAAATCAGACCCATGCCGCCGGCGCGCTTGTTGATGACCGCTGTGGTCACCGCCTGGGCAAGGTCGTTGTCGCCCGAGGCGCCTCCCGAATTGATGAGGCCGGCGCGGCCCATGTAGCAGTTGACCACCTGCCAGCGGGTGAGCTCGATGGGGTTGTCCGGAACCAGCTTGTCATACACCAGGGGGCTCGTCTTGCCGAAGCCGATCGCGGTGTAGCCGCCGTTGTTCTCGGGTTGCTTCTGCTTGATGATGTCGGCCTCGATGGTCACGCCGAGGTGGTTGGCCTGGCCGGTAAGGTCGGCCGCTGCATGGTAGTCGACCCCTTCTTTCTTGAAGGCCGAGTTGCGGAGGTAGCACCACAGAATGGTGAACATCCCGAGCTCATGGGCCTGCTGGAAGGCGTCGGAGATCTCCATCACCTGTCGCCGGCAGCCCTCCGAGCCGAAGTAGATGGTGGCGCCGATGCCGGCCGCGCCGAGGTTCCAGGCTTGCTCGACCGACGCAAACAACGTCTGGTCAAAGAAGTTGGGGTAGGTCAGCATCTCATTGTGGTTGATCTTGACGATGAAGGGAATCTTGTGGGCGTAGGTCCGCGACACCGCACCAAGTACGCCGAGGGTCGAGGCGACGCCGTTGCAGCCTCCCTCCACCGCCAGCTGGACGATGCTCGCGGGGTCGAAGTAGATCGGATTCGGCGCGAAGGACGCGGCGCCCGAGTGCTCGATCCCCTGATCAACCGGGAGAATCGAGATGAAGCCGGTGCCCGCCAGACGCCCGTGGTCATAGAGGCTCTGCAGCGAGCGCATCACCTGCGGCGAGCGGTCGGTTGAAGCCACCACCCGGTCGACGAAGTCCGGACCCGGCAGGTGGAGCTGGTCCGAAGAGATGCCCGTGCACTGATAGTCGAGCAGGGAGGCCTGCTCTCCGAGTTGCTGTTTGATGGTGTCGATCATGATGTCTCCTCCCATGTGCCGGGGTATTGTACACGTCCGCCTCTGCGCCCGTGCCCCTGCCCTCTCCTCATCGTCATCTTCATCTCCGGGCCGCAACTTCACTCCTGGAGGCTCCCCCAGATCTCGAGGGAGCTTTCGCCTTCTCCACTCGCGAGGAAAGCTGAACCACAAAGACACGAAGACACAACGAGAGCGCAAAGAAAACCGCAGATAACGCAGATCGACGCAGATTAGCGCAGACACCGTCAAAATCGATCCGCTCAATATTCTAGGCCGGGCAGCCACGCCGCAGGCGTGGAGGGGAGCGAGGAAGGAAGCCGCGACGGGCGCTCGCGTCCGGAGCGGCACCTTCCGCGTTCCCAGCAAGCGGTCGTCAGACCGCGAAGCGCCCGGCCGGTTCGCCTCGGGACCGTTCTCTGCGGCTCTGCGCCTCTGCATTGTCTTCTCTGTGTGGATCTGCGTCTATCTGCGTGATCTGTGGGCTTCTTCCGTGGGCTTTATTCTAGTCTTAGTGTCTTCGTGGTTCATTTCAGAGATGCGTTGCCGACTTCAAAGCGACCTTTTTTCGTCGCGCCCAAGCGCGGGCGCCAGGCTCAAGCCACTCGACCGACCCTTGCGCCGGTAATGCCGAATTCCGAATTCCGAATTCCTAATTCCGCCCGTACCGTAGACCGAAGAGCAGCGCCAGGAGGGATCCCTTGACGACCGTGGTCACTGCGATTGCGAACCACACCGCCTCCACCCCCCATCCGGCCGCAATCAGGAACATCGCGAGGGGCACCCGGGACGCCGTGAAGCCGATCTCGATCGCGGCCGGCACGGCGGTCCACTGGGTTCCCGCGAACGCTCCCAGCAACACGACCTCGGCCGCCAAGAAGAGCTGGGTGAGACCCACCAGGAGCACATAGGTCGTGCCCGCCGCTATGACCTCGGCCTCGTCCGAGAAAATTCCGATCGCCACATCGGGGAAGCTCACCAACGCGACGGTCACCGCCCCTACGGGCAAGCAGGTCAGGAAAAGCGCCCGCCATGCGCTTCTCACCGCCCTCCCGGAGTCGCCCGCGCCGAGGTTCTGCCCGACCAGCGTCGTTGCCGCCGCACCCATGCCGGCGCACACGAAATAGTTGAGGACCTCCAGCTTGTGACCGATGCCGAGCGCTGCCACCGCCGGTGTGCCGAAGGAGGTGATGACGCGGGTCAGCAGGATGTAGATGAGCGAGAAGAACGCGCCCTCGAGGCCGAGGGGCAGACCCACCCGGAGAGCCCGCCAGGTCTCGAATCGGGGCGGACGCAAAAAGGCGAAGGGAGCGGGTCGGATTCCCAGCCTGCCGAGCAGGACCCAGCCCCATGCCGAGGCCACCAGCCACGAGAGCACGGTTGCCAGCGCCGCCCCCGTCACCCCAAGCGCAGGCAGCGGGCCGAGCCCGAAGATGAGCAGCGGATCGACGACGAGATTCACCGCCGCGGCCAGCGCCAACAGCTTGAGCGGTGTTTTCGCGTCGCCCACCGCGCGAAAGGCCGCCGACAACCACACGAAGAGGAAGTAGGCTGGCATACCGACGAGGATCACCCACATATAGTGCAGGCCGTCCACAGTCACCGCCGGCGCCGTCCCCATAAAGGCGAAGATCGCGTGGCTGGAAAGCAGGCCGGCGGTGGACACCAGGGCCGAGCCCCACACCCCCAGCGTCTGACCGGCCATCGCCGCCCGGGCCGCCGCCCCGGTGTCGCCTTCACCCACCGCCCGCGAAAGCACCGAGCCCGAGCCCGAGGCCGCACCGTCCCCCAAGGTCTGGGCGAGCCACATCATGAAGCCGGCGGTGGAGGCGGCGGCGAGAGCCACCGGACCGACCCGGCCGAGCCAGAAGGTGTCCACCACCAGGAAACCGGCCTGCAGCAGCGCCGCCAGGGCCGCCGGCGCCCCCAAGTGGAGAATCGCTCGGTCGATCGAGCCCGAGACCATCAACTCGCGGTGGCGGAAGACGTCAGTCACGACCGAGGAGAATAGCAGGCCCCCGACGGCCAAATTCTCAATTTTGAATTCTCAATTCTCAATTCCCGAACCTCCGGCGGACAACTACACCAGAGGGCGCGAAATTCAAAATTGAGACTTGAGAATTAAGATTTCGAAGTCGATTCGACCTCCTCGCTGAACTGAATCCCCAGCCGCTCGAGCTCTTCGAGCGCCGATTCGTAGAACTCGGGCATGACGGGCACGATGACACCGGGTTGGCTGAAGCGGCCCTCGAGGATGAAGCGCGCGCCAACCGCCGCGGGCAGGCCGACGGTGCGGTTCATCGAGGAATCTCCGCCCGGGATGCCGAAGTCGATCATGGTCGAGGTGATGTGCTCTACGCGATCCGGGAACTCGGCAACAAAGGTGTGCTGGAGCACCAGCATGTCGCGTTCACCTTCGGAGTACGACATCTTTTCTAGCATCCGTTTGGTGAGGATATCCACCGGCGCCTTCGGTCCAGGCAGGGGATCATCACCCAGGAGGCCAAGCCACTCCATCTTGGCGAGCTCGGGGCCATCGGCCGGGATACCGAGGTGAGCTGCGACCTTTGCCTTCAAATTGGAGGTCTCGGTTGCACCTACGAGACGGGCGGTGAGATCCGCATAGGACCTACCCTCGAGACCCTCGATCTCGTCGGTGCGCAGCCATCCGAGGCGCGCGACCTGCTTCATCGCGGCGCACCAGCCCGGGAAGCGTAGGGTGCCGCGGAACATGACGTCGCGGGGGTCGATGCCGTAGGTCTCGGTGTAGGGCATGGAGTCGCGGTTGGGGTAGCCCTCGAGCACCTTCTCCTCACCTTCGATAACCACCGACGCCGGCCACACATGGTCGAAGAGCTCCTGTCCCGGAACCTCTTCGACCCGTGCATCGCGACGGTAGCGCGCGTTGTTAAGGCCGGCGAGTAGGACCCCTCGTGGACTCCACGAAAACTTGTAGCCTAATGGGTTGTCGTTCGCTTCGGGCGCCGGCAGGCCGCCACAGTAGGACTGGAAGGTGGTGATCTCACCGCCCTCGGCCTGTACCCGGTGGATCACCTTCATCGCCGTCATGTGGTCGATGCCGGGATCGACGCCGATCTCGTTGAGCAGGATCACGCCCTTGGAGCGGGCCTCCTCATCGAGCGCCGCCATGTCGTCCTTGACGTAGGAGGTGGTGACCATGTTGGTGCCGGTGTCGAGACAGGCCCGTGCGACCTGCGCGTGAAACTGCCACGGCAGAAGGCTCACCGCCAGATCGTGGTCGGCAATGATCGCCTCGAGCCGCTCGGGCTCCTCGGTGATGTCGTATGCCATCGGTGTCCCGTGGGGATGCCCGTCGAGGATGTCCTCCGCCTTGCTCACCGTGCGGCTGGCAACGGTGACATGGAACCCGTGGTCCAACAGATAGCGAACGTGGGCGCGGACCACCAGGCCTGCCCCAAAAACGACGACTCTCTTCATTCCGTTCTCCTTCCATGTGGGCCACTACCGCTAGGCCAGCGGCTCCACCTTTTCGCTGAATTCAAGGCCCTCCGCGCGCAGGCGGGAGAGCACGGCATCACAGATGGCGGGATGGGTCGGCAGCCGGCAGCCGGAGAGATCGAGCTCGCCCGCAAAGAGCATCTCCACCGCGATGGCGGCGGGCAGCCCCACGGTCTTGGCCATCGCCGACATCTCCAGCGGCTCACCGTACTCCACCATGGTGAAGGTCTGGCGCTCGGCCGGCCGTTCCTCGTTCGGGAACTCCACCTCCATCTCGTGGACGATGATCACCATGTCGCGCGATCCCGGCGTCGGGGCGAGCCGGGTCTCGAGCAGGTGCGACAGCATCGCAGCCGGGGTGGTCCCAACGCAACCGACAGGCTCCGGGTCGAAAAGTCCAAGGAAGCGCAGGTTCTTCATCAGATTGCCGGTCGGATTTAACTCGAGGAAGAGGGTCGCAGCCTCTTCGACATGCTCCTCGGCTACCGGAACCGGTAGGAACATTCCTACAACCTGGCGCGGCGAGAGCTCGCACAGACCCGGGATGCTGAGAGTGTCGTTGGTGAGTCCGAGGCGCACGATCTTTGCCCAGGTCTCGCAGAAGCCCGGGTGGCGTAGAGTGCCGCGGATCATGGTGTGAACCCCGTCGAGGTCGAAGTGCTCGAGGTAGGACAGCGAGTCACGGTTCGGATAGGCCTCGAGACTGCCGACCCCATCCACCTCGACCGGCCAGGTGTAGTGGAAGAGCCTGTCGTGGGGGACCAGGCGGATGTTGCCGTTGAGAATGTATTGGGCGCCCGCCCAACCCGACGTCGCCACATTCCATGGATTCCAGGTGACCAGATAACGCAGCGGGTTTGAAAGCGAGTCGGGCGAAGGAATACCGCTCCCGAACGAGCGGAACGCACGAATCCTGCCGCCACGTTCGATAGATTTGCGAACCGCCTCCGCGGCCATCATGTGGTCGATGCCGGGGTCGAGGCCCATCTCGCCGAGAAGCAGCACCCCCCTCTCACGAGCCCGGGCGTCGAGGCCCCGGGTCTCGTCCTGGAGGTAGGAAACCGACACCATGTGCGTGCCCGACTCCACACAGAGGCGGGCCACCCGGCCCTGGAAGCCCGGCGCAAGCACGTTGGCCACCACATCGGCGGCGCCGATGCGGCCCGCCAGCTGCTGCTCGTCGCCGGCGTCGAGAGTAACGGCACGGCCGTTGGGATGGTCGCCGACCCGATTCCGGGCCAGCTCGATGTCACGGTCGGCGACGGTCACCTGCCAGCCCCGGCCGGAGGCGTCGTCGAGAAGACGCTGGATGAGATAGGGCGCCGACCGACCGGCCCCCAGTACCAGGATTCGCCGCATGGTTGACTAACCTCCGCCCGAGACTATGTGGCCAGGGTCGCTACCATCACCGCTTTGATGGTATGCAGCCGATTTTCGGCCTGGTCGAAGACTCGCGACTGCGGTCCCTCGAAGACCTCGTCGGACACCTCGCAAATCTCGGGGTATCGCTGTGCAACCTCGGTTTCGAGGTTGTGAAAAGCTGGCAGGCAGTGGAGAAAGATCGTGTCCGGGCGCCCCGAGGCAGCCATCAGCTCCCCGGTTATCTTGTATGGGCTGAGAAGCCGGATACGCTTCTCGATCAGGTCTTCCTCCCCCATCGAGACCCACACGTCGGCGTAGACGGCGTCTGCGCCTGCGAGCCCGTCTTGTATGGAATCTGTGACCGTCACCGAGCCACCGGCGGCGGCCGCGAGTTCGGCCACCGCCGACACCTGGTCAGCCTCGGGCTGAAGCTCGGCAGGGGCGACGATGCGCCCGTTCATTCCCAGCTTGGCGCAACCCACCATCAACGAGTTCGCGACGTTGTTGCGACCATCGCCCACATACGCGAGCGTGCGCCCCTCGAGGCCGCCAAACTCCTCCTCGATCGTGAGCACGTCGGCCAGGACCTGGGTTGGGTGCCATTCGTCGGTCAAACCGTTCCACACCGGCACGCCTGCGTACTCGGCGAGGATCTCCACCGTTTGGTGCGAAAACCCGCGAAACTGGATTCCATCAAACATCCGACCCAGCACCCTGGCGGTGTCCGCCACCGTCTCCTTCTTGCCGAACTGGATGTCATTCTTGCCCAGGTACTCCGGGTGGGCCCCCTCGTCGACGCAGGCGACCGTGAAGGCACAGCGGGTCCTCGTCGAGGGCTTGTCAAAGAGAAGGGCGATGTTCAGCCCTTCGAGCGCCTGATGGCGGATCCCCGCGTGTTTCTTGGCCTTGAGATCCGCGGCCAGGGCCAGAAGCTCCCGAATTTCATCCGCAGAGAAGTCGAGCAACTTGAGTAATGAACGTCCCTTGAAATCGACCGCCATCGACGCCTCCCGCCCTGAAATCGCGCCGGCGAATTTCCCCCTCCGCCGGCGCCGCCGCATACTACTCCGAGTGGACCGCTTTGCCAAGTTGTGGTCTTGTCCATCTCAAATTCTCCCCGACACGCGCTCGGCGTGTGTCGGGGAGAATTTGAATCGAGTAGAATCCACCCTCGACCGAGTGGAGGCGAAGGATGCCTTTGGAATCGATCAGAAAACGCGCTGCTGAGGCGTTGACAGCCGCCCTCGAGGCCGAGTTCGACCACCGGCCGGAGGAGGTGGTGCTCGAGGTGCCGCCGCGGCGCGAGCTCGGGGACCTGGCGTGGCCCGGGGCCCTGCCCCTGGCCCGCGAGCTCAAACGGGCGCCACGTCAGATCGCGGAGGGCGTCGCCGAAAAGGCCGCCTGGCCCGAGGAGGTCGAGCGGGTCGAGGTCGCCGGGCCCGGCTTCCTCAACCTCTTCTTGAAGCGCGATGTCCTCCTGACCGGAATCCTGCGCGAGGAGCACGACGGCGGGGCCGATGCTTCGGGAAAGACGATCGTCGAGCACACGAACATCAACCCCAACAAGGCGGCCCACATTGGGCATCTGCGCAACGCGGTCCTCGGTGACATCCTGGTGCGCTGCCTGCGCCACCTCGGACACGAGGTCGAGGTCCAGGACTACATCGACGACACCGGAGTCCAGGTGGCGGATGTCGTGGTCGGTTTCCTCTTCCTGCCCGAGACCGAGCTCGCCGAGGCCCTGGGAGTGGAGCCGAGCCGCCGCGACGAACTGATCGAGCTGGCGATGGAACGGGCCTCCGGCGAGGAGGTCCCTGCAGCCTCTACCGCCGACTTCGACGATCTCTGCTGGGAGATCTATCCGAGGGTCACTGCACGGTACGAGACGGAGCCCGAGTTCGCCGCCCACCGAGCCGAGGTCCTACACATGGTGGAGGCTGGCCACGGAGGCCTCGAGCTTGACACGGCCCTGCAGCTGATCCGAGGGGCGGTGGTGGCCGGCGATTCCTTCTCCGGGCGCGCGGTGGCGCGTCTGGCCTCAACGGTGGCCGAGGCGAACGTCCGTTGCCACCTGGCCACCATGGCCCGTCTCGGGGTGGCCTACGATCTTTTGCCGCACGAGTCGGACATCCTCCTCCTCGGTTTTTGGCGGCGCGCCTTCGAGCTGCTCCAGGACGCCGGCGCCATCCGCCTCGAGGAAGACGGCAAGAACAAGGGCTGCTGGGTAATGTCCCTGGCCGCGAGCCCGGAGTTCGCGGATATGGACGATCCGGACAAGATCCTCGTGCGTTCCAACGGCACCGTTACCTACACCGGCAAGGACATCGCCTACCAGCTGTGGAAGCTGGGGCTGCTCCTGGATCCGGACGGCTCCCGCCACGACTTCGGCTACCGCGCCTTCACCCGGTGGAGCCAGCCGGCCCCGGCCCTCCCGGTGCGCTATAGAAAAGGCTCTGAAGTGCTGGTGCGCACGATCTCTGATCTCGCCAAGACCATGCCCGGTCGCTCGTTTGGCGACGGCCGCAGGGTGTACAACGTGATCGACGTACGGCAGTCCTACCCGCAGAAAGTTGTCAAGGAAGCCGTTCGCGTCCTCGGCCACCCCGGGGCCGCCGAAAACTCGGTCCACTTCGCGTACGAGATGGTGGCTTTGACGCCCGCCGCCGTGAGGCTCATCGAGGAAAGAACCGGTTCCTCCTTCGGCCTCTCCGAGGAAGCGATGGCCAAGGCTTATATCGACATGTCCGGACGGCGCGGAATCGGCGTCAAGGCGGACGAGTTCCTCGACATTCTCACCGCGGCGGCCGGCGATGCCGTCTCCGAGCGCGCGGATGAAGGGAGCGCGGTGGACGACCTGCCCAACCGGGCGCGGGCGATCGCGGTCGGTGCCCTGCGCTACCTGATGGCCCGCCAATCCAGAAACCGGGTGCTGGCCTTCGACTTCAAAGAAGCTCTCGCTTTCGAGGGTGACACCGGTCCCTATCTGCAGTACTCCGCGGTGCGAGCGCAGAAGATCTTCGACAAACTGAAGGTTAAACGAGGCGAGGGCCGCCTCGCCCCAGAGGAGATTGACTCCCTGGCTGGAGCCGAGATTGGCGACGATTTGTGGGAGCTGGTGCTTCAGTGCGCCCGCCGCCGAGAAGTGATCGGGCAGGCAGTCGACAACCTCGAGTTCTCGCTGCTTGCCCAGCACGTCCACGAGATGGCCCAGCTCTTCCACAGCCTCTACCACGCCCACCCGGTCGTGTCCGAGGAGGACGCGGAGCTGCGTCGCCTGAGGCGGGCGGTCTTCACTCTCTTTGACCGGGAGATGAAGGTCCTGCTCGAGGAGCTCTTGGGAATTCCCGTGCCGGAGGAGATGTGACCGCATCACAGAATTCGGAATTCGGAATTCGGAAATGAGCACCGGGAACTGTGAACTGAGAATCGACGAATCGGGGGATTGAGGCCGAATGTTACAGCGGACTACACGGTGTTCGACGTCGGAAAACTCGATCAGGCAGGCGCCTGCTGGTTCCTATGATGCCCCAATCCCGAGGAGCGGGAACTCCCTCCACCTCCCCAACCTAGCTTGGAGAGCCGGTGGGCGGAAATTCCGAATTCCAAATTCCGAATTCCGAACTCTCTGGTGCCCTCATGAGTGAATCAGCGCGTCGCGACCGTTTTCGGCGGATCGCCGATCAGATTGCTGAGCTGCTCGAGAAGACCGATGATCCAGCCGCCCACCGCGCCACAGCCGCAGCCCTGCTCCACCACAAGGTGCCGGGGGTATCGTGGACCGGCTTCTACCTGCTCAAGGACGGGGAACTGATCGTCGACGCCTATCAGGGCCCGGTAGCGTGCCTGGTGCTCGAGCAACATGTCGGCGTCTGCTGGGCGGCCATCGACCGGTCCGAGACGGTGATCGTCGACAACGTGCACGCCTTCCCGGGCCATATCCCCTGCGACGAGCGCAGCCGGTCGGAAATCGTGGTTCCGCTGCACGACGCCGCGGGAAGCCCGATAGGCGTCCTCGATGTGGACTCCTATCGGCCGCACCACTTCGACCAGGTGGACGGCGAGGGTTACGAGTTGATTGTGACCATGCTCGACGACAAATGGAACCGCAACGAAAGGAGTGACTGATGGCAACAACACACCTCAAGGGGAACCCGGTCCAGACCAACGGCGAGCTTCCGGCGGTCGGCACCCAGGCTCCGGCCTTCCGTCTGACCGGAGGCGATCTCGCCGACATCGGGCTTGACGCCTTTCCCGGAAAACGCAAGGTACTGAATATCGTCCCCAGTCTCGACACACCGGTGTGTGCCGCCTCGGCGCGGTTCTTCAACGAGGCCGCCGCCGGGATCGACAACGCAGTGGTCCTGGTGATTTCCTCGGACCTGCCCTTCGCCCAGGGGCGATTCTGCTCCACCGAGGGCCTCGACGGCGTGGTACCCCTGTCGATGCTGCGCAGCCGCAACTTCGCCAAGGACTACGGTGTATTGCTCGTGGACGGGCCCCTGGCCGGGATCTGCGCTCGAGCGGTTGTGATCTTGGACGAGAACGACCGCGTGATCTACACCCAGCTTGTCGAGGAGATCACAACCGAACCCGACTACGACGCCGCCCTGGCAGCGCTCGTTTGAGGCGGGGGACCCGGCGGCGCGCCGTGGCACGGAATATCCATCCCTCGACCGCGTACGGAAGGGCGTGAGTATTGCCATGACCGGCACCCATCCCGCAATAGGGGCAGCGTCCACCAAGCCTCCGGGTGAGGCGCAGACGGTGATCCTCGCCCAACAGGGCAACGCCGCCGCGTGCGAGGAGCTGGCCAAGATCTGTCGGCGACAGGCCTATCTCTTCGCACTCCAGCTCACCGGGAATCCCGACGATGCTCTCGACGTAGCTCAGGATGCCATGCTGCGGTTCTTCCGTTCTCTGGGACGATTCGATGCCTCGCGGCCGGTGCGGCCATGGCTGCTGCGCATCGTCCGCAACCTGGTGCGCGACCGAGCGCGGAGGATGCGTATCCGCCGGACCGAGTCCCTGGAGCCGTCCGGAGATGTCCTCCGCTTCGAGCCCAGAGACACTGGGCCCAGTCCGGAGACCCTCGCCTCTCGCCGCCAGCTGCAGGCCCTGGTCTGGAGGTGCCTCCGGGAACTACCCACCCGCTACCGCGAGGTCCTGGTTCTGCGCGACTATCAGGACCTGGCCTACAACGAGATCGCGGTGGCGTTGAAGATCCCACGGGGGACGGTGATGTCGCGTCTGCACCGTGCTCGACGGCGGCTCCAGGAAGTCGTGCGCCGGCAGATGGGCGCCATGGAGGAGGTTGAGGGTGGTTAAACCCGCATATCTCCCCAGGTTTCGTTGCGAGGGCGGCGCGGTGCCGTGCCCAGTGGGGTTTTCGACCCAAGGGGCGCGGAGGCGTACTCGACAGCACGTCGAGCACCCCGAGGCGAGAAAACAGCGCTGGGTGCAGTGCATCGCCGGCCGCAGTAGAAAGCTGGTGAGATATGCGGGTTAAACGCTGTCCCCATGCCTTTGACGAGACCCTGATCACGGGATACCTCGATGGCGAGCTCACGCAAGCCACCGAGCAGAAGGTCCGCATCCATCTCGAGGACTGCGGCTGTTGCGGTTCGCTCCTCGAGGAACTGCGGACCCTAAGGGAGGCAACCATGTCCACAGAGTTTTCCAGGCCCGACGACACGCAGTGGGACGAGCATCCACGCGGAGGCATCAGCTGGTTTGCCCGAAGCACCGGCTGGGTTCTCGCCATCTTGTGGGTCGTGGTCGTCGCCGCCTACGCCCTGTGGGAGTTCTGGCAGGCGCCGACCCACCCCGTCGAGAGACTGCTCGTCGTCGGCGGCCTCAGCGCGCTGGCGCTTCTCTTCGTTTCCGTGCTCCTCGACCGCATCAAGTCGGCACGGACCGACCCCTACCGGGAGGTTGAGAAATGATCGTCGTCAATACCGGAGAAATCGCCGGCAAGCGGGTTGTGCGCACCCTCGGATTGGCACGCGGCAACACGATCCGCGCCCGTCATGTGGGCAAGGACATCGTCGCTGTGCTTCGCAACATCGTCGGTGGAGAGGTGTCGGAGTACACCAAGATGATGGCCGAAGCCCGTGAGCAGGCCCTCGACCGGATGGTCGAGGACGCCCGAGGCCTGGGGGCGAACGCGGTCCTCAACACCCGCTTCATGACCTCGATGCTGATGCAGGGCGCCGCGGAGCTTCTTGCCTACGGCACCGCGGTGGTCGTCGAGGACGAGTAGACGCTCAGGCGTGATGAAGGGGGGCCGGTCACCCCCCTACCGGTCAGGTTGTCAAACTCAGAAGGCCCAGGTAACGCCCAGGTTGACCCCCAACCCACCGACGTCCATCTTGCCCGTGATGGGATTGGGGACGGTGTGGTAGGTCACGTCGGATTCGCCGTACCGGTAGAGGATTTCCGCGAAGAACCTGGTTCTGTGAGCGCCGAGGGTGAAGCCGGCCAGGCCATATGCTCCAACCGCGTTTTCGCCACTACCATGATTGAGGTTGACATAGAAAAAGGTGATGCCCGCACCAACGTAGGGTTTGAACGAGCCCTGAGTCTGGAAGAGATAGCGCGCGCCGAGATCCGCAGGGATGATCTGAAGATCGTCCTCAATGCCTGCGATGGTCAGGATATCTTCGGCGTTCGGGTACCACGTCCAGGTGAGGTCGCCGACCCATCTCTCTCCGCCGAGCGTCAGACGAACGCCGGCGCCCAGCGCCTGTCCGTCATCGTTCACCTCCGAGTAGGAGCCGAAAAGGGTAAACCCGCCGCCGGCCCAGGCCGGCGCCGCAAACACGCAGCAGATTCCGAGCACGAGAAAAGTCTTGCGCATTCCATACCTCCGCGATCATTCTCTCCAGTTATCCGTTTGAGATCGACAGCTCTTCTCTCCTATTTCATTGTAATACAGTCATTATTGTTCGTTTGCTCGAACTCGAAATAATATCGATTCCTAGTTAAATAGTGATAGACTCTCGGCCACGGAGAACTCCGATAGCTGATGAATGCTCGACATTGCCGCCCAGCCCACCCTTCTATCCCCTCGATCATTCCCCACAGAGAGATATGTGGATTTTTCCTCAGGAAAGAAAGGAGGTAGCGCATGGATGTCGTTTTGCTCGCCCGATTGCAGTTCGCAATCGTCACCGTCTATCACTTCTTCTTCGTGCCGCTGACCCTGGGCCTGTCGGTCCTGGTCGCGATCTTGGAGACCATGTACGTGCGGACGGGGGACGAGACCTACAAGAAGATGACGAAATTCTGGGGCAAGCTCTTCCTCATCAACTTCGCCATGGGGGTCGCCACCGGCATCGTCCAGGAGTTCCAGTTCGGCATGAACTGGTCGGAGTACTCGCGGTTCATGGGCGACATCTTCGGCGCCCCGCTGGCCATTGAAGCCCTGCTCACCTTCTACCTGGAGTCGGTCTTCCTCGGAATCTGGATCTTTGGCTGGGACAAGCTCTCGAAGAAGGCGCATGCAACGGTGATCTGGGTTGTGGCCATCGGCTCCAACCTCTCGGCGCTCTGGATCCTGATCGCCAACTCCTTCATGCAGCAGCCGGTGGGCTACGTCCTGCGCAACGGCCGCGCCGAGATGGACAATTTCTTCGCCCTCGTCGGCAACGGCCACGTGTGGGTGCAGTGGCCGCACGTCCTCACCTCGGCAGTTGCGACCGCCGGCTTCTTCGTCGCCGGCATCTCCGCTTTTCACTTGCTTCGCAAGTCTCAGAACATGGAGCTCTTCCGGCGCTCGTTCCGGATCTCGATCCTCTACGGAACGATCGGCACCGTGCTGGTGATCCTCATCGGCCACACCCAGGCCCAGTACATGACCAGGATCCAACCGATGAAGATGGCTGCGGCCGAGGCGCTGTGGGAGACCGAGGACCCTGCCGCGATGTCACTCTTCACCATCGGGAACGAGCGCGAGCGGCGTGACGTCTTCGCGATCCGCATCCCTGGACTGCTCAGCTTTCTCTCCTACAACTCGTTCTCCGGGGAGGTCCGTGGAATCAACGACCTCCAGGATGAGTACGTCGAGCGCTACGGGCCCGGCGATTACATACCGCCGGTGGCAATTTCGTACTGGACCTTCCGCATCATGGCCGGCGCCGGCTTCGTGATGCTGGCGCTCGCGTTCTACGGGCTGTGGCTGGCGTCCAAAAACCGGACAGCGGAATCACCGCGCTACCTTAAGCTGATGCTCTGGGCGATAGCCCTGCCTTTCGTCGCCAACTCCACCGGTTGGATCTTCACCGAAATCGCGCGCCAACCGTGGATTGTCTTCGGGCTGCAGAAGACTGCCGACGCGGTCTCCCCTAATGTCAGCGCCGGAATGGTGCTGTTCTCGCTGATCGCCTACACCCTGCTCTACGCGCTGCTAATGGTTGCGAACGTTGTCCTGCTGCGAAAGTACGCGGAGGCTGGAGTCCCTGAAGCGACCAACGCCGATCTCGCGCCCGCCGGCGCCCGGTGAGGGAAGGGAGAACATCATGGATCTCAACACTCTCTGGTTCGCACTCATCGCCGTGCTCTTCGTTGGTTTCTTCTTTCTCGAAGGCTTCGACTACGGCGTCGGCATCCTGCACCCCTTCCTGGGTAAGAACGACACCGAGCGGCGCATGATCATCAACACCATCGGTCCCGTGTGGGATGGCAACGAGGTGTGGATGATCACCGCGGGAGGGGCGATGTTCGCGGCCTTCCCGCACTGGTACGCAACACTCTTCTCGGGCTTCTACATCGCGCTGCTGTTGATGCTTCTTGCACTCATTTCCCGCGCCGTGTCCTTCGAGTTTCGCTCGAAGATCGACGACCCCAGATGGCGAAAACTGTGGGATTGGACCATCTTCTTCGGCAGTGCAGTTCCTGCCCTGCTGTGGGGGGTGGCGATGGCCAACCTCGTCCGCGGTGTGCCGATCAACGCGGGAATGAACTACGTCGGCGGTTTCTTCAACCTCCTCAACCCCTACGCACTGATCGCCGGTCTCGCCTCGCTCACCGTCTTCACCCTGCACGGGGCCAACTTCCTGACCCTCAAGCTCGGGGGTGGAATGGAGGAGCGCGCCCGGGAGACGGCCCGCAAGCTCTGGTATCCGGCCGCGTTCTTCCTCCTCCTCTTCGTCATCGGTACCTACTGGATGACCGACGTCCATCAGAGGCTCGGTCTCAACCCCGGCGTCATCCCAATGATGGCCGTCATCGCCCTCCTCGCCAGTCGTTGGGCCATCGCCAACCGGCGCGACGGCTGGAGCTTCATCCTCACCGCGGTCGCCATCGTCTTTTCAACGGTCACCATATTCATCGCGCTCTTCCCGCGGGTCATGGTCTCCAGCCTCGACCCCGCGTGGAGCCTCACCATCTATAACGCCTCGTCCAGCCCCTACACCCTCAAGGTGATGAGCATTGTGGCCGGCCTGCTGATCCCTGTGGTTCTCGTCTACCAGGCGTGGAGCTACTGGATCTTCCGCCAGAGGATCACGCCGGAATCGCATTTGGAGTACTGACGACGCATCACGACGCGCCAGATTCAACCGGAGAGGGAAACCTCCCCGGTTTTTTCGCGTCCATTTTTCTCTCCGTGCCCGTCTCCGTGCCCGTGCCCGATGTTTGAGTGGTGCTCTGCTCTGATAGGAACGCGACCTTCTGTCGTCGCGCTCCCCGTGGATTGCCACGTACGTGATTGTGAGGCAACGAGTTGCTCACGCAGTGCGTGCTCCTCACAATCACGTACATGGCACGTCCCGCCCAGCGCGCCCTTCCTTTCGGCACTCTGCCCGCGAGGATGCCAGGCACCTCCGAAGAAGCCCGCCCAAACGCGGGTAATAGGTCTCGTCCACCCGATTGCCTCCTCGCGCTGCTAATTCCGAATTCCTAATTCCGAATTCCTAATTTGTTCGTCGTATCCTGAGTGCCGATGTACATCGACCGGCGAATTCTCGGATTTGCTCGCAGCAACGGAGCCGCGCTTCTTGGCGCCGTCAGTCTCGGCGCCCTCGGAGGTGTCGCGACGGTCGTCCAGGCCTGGCTGCTCGCGCACATCATCTCCGAGGTCTTTCTCAACGGAGCGAGCCGGGAAGAAGTCAGCACATCTCTGATACTGCTGCTGGCCGCCATCGCGGTGCGATCGCTCCTCGGATGGGCGGCGGATGCTTTTTCCGCCCACGCTGCTGCCGGCGTCAAGCACGGGCTGCGGACCAGGGTCTTTTCGCACCTCATCGATCGAGGGCCGGTTGCCGTTGGCTCGGAACGCACCGGCGAGCTGGTCACGACCCTCACGGAGGGGATCGAGGCCCTCGACGCCTATGTCGCCCGTTATCTGCCGCAGCTCGCCCTGGCCGCATTGATCCCCCTCACGGTGGCGATCGTGGTTCTCACCCGCGACCTCCTATCCGGCATCGTTCTCCTCCTCACCGCCCCGCTCATCCCCCTCTTCATGGTCCTCATCGGCCAACTGGCCAATGCCCGCGCCAAACGGCAGTGGCTGGAGATGTCTCGCCTCAGCGCCTTCTTCCTCGACGTCATCCAGGGGCTGACAACCCTCAAGGTGCTCGGCAGATCCAGAGAGCAAATGGGAGCGATCCGCCGGGTGAGCGAGGCCTTCCGGTCCTCGTCCATGGAGGTGCTCCGCATCGCCTTCCTTTCGGCATTGGTTCTCGAGCTCGTGGCCACTCTCAGCGTCGCCGTGGTGGCGGTGGAGATCGGCCTCCGCCTGCTGTCCGGCCGGCTCGTTTTCGAGCAGGCATTGTTTGTGCTCCTCCTGGCGCCCGAGTTCTACCTTCCGCTGCGCCGCCTGGGCGCCCACTTTCACGCCGGCCTCTCGGGGATCACGGCTGCGGAGCGGATCTTCACCTTGCTTGACGCAACGCCGCAGCAGCCCCCACTGAGAGCCACCCAACCGATGTCTCGCCGGCCGGCTCTCGCCTTCGAGGAGGTCTCCTACGCCTACGCCGCTGCCGGTCCTCGCGACTCCGCCCCTCGTCCTGCGCTCCACGGCGTGAGCCTCAGCATCGCGCCGGGAGAGAAGGTGGCGGTAGTCGGACCCAGCGGCGCCGGCAAGAGCACCCTGGCGCGGCTCCTGCTGCGCTTCGCCGAGCCCGATCGGGGAACCCTCACCGCCGATGGGACGCCCGCGGCCGCCATCTCCCCCGAAGACTGGCGAAGATCCATCGCCTGGGTTCCTCAACAGGGTCATCTCTTTGCCGATACGGTGGGCGCCAACATCCTTCTCGCCCGACCGGAGGCCGACGATGAAGAGGTGGCCGCCGCTGCCCGACACGCCCTCGCCGACGAGTTCATCAGCGATATGCCGAAAGGCTACGCCACCCAGGTCGGAGAAGGTGGGACCACGCTGAGCGGCGGCCAGGCTCAGCGCATCGCTCTTGCGCGCGCCTTCCTCGCCGAGGCGCCGATTCTGGTCCTCGATGAACCGGCTGCCGATCTCGATCCCCGCCTGCAGGCACGCCTCGACCGGACCCTTGCCGACCTCCTGGAGGGCCGCTCGGCCCTGATCATCGCCCACCGTATTCCCACCGTCCTCGCCGCCGACCGGGTTCTGGTCCTCGACAACGGACGGGTGGTCGACCAGGGTTCGCATGAGGAACTCCTGAAGCGCTGCGACCTTTACCAGAGCCTGGTGCACTCCTACGCGGGGGGATCATGAAGGCGCTGCCCAGGCTGTTGCGGCTGCTGCGCCCCTTCGCTGGGCAGGTGGCGGTGGCCGCGTTGCTCGGGGTTGCCACCGTGGTCTGCGGTATCGGCCTGATGGGCACGGCCGCCTTCCTGATCGCCACAGCCG
>Ga0209013_10001845_pt1 | contig 19472 bp, 10 predicted proteins | sample Cruoilmetagenom2_FD_187291 | JGI IMG/M metagenome (GOLD analysis project Ga0209013, IMG submission 187291) | Oil polluted marine microbial communities from Coal Oil Point, Santa Barbara, California, USA - Sample 2 (SPAdes) (version 2) | ecosystem: Environmental > Aquatic > Marine > Oil seeps ...
ACGCCTCGGTGTAGGCCATGGTCAGCATCGCCTGGTCGTAGAGCATCTTCTCGAAATGCGGCACGAGCCACTCGGCATCGGTGGAGTAGCGGTGAAAGCCAAAACCGACTTGGTCGTAGACGCCGCCGAGGCGCATTTGATCGAGGGTCCTCGAGGCCATCGCCAGCGCCTGGTCGTTGCCGGTTCGCCTCCAGTAGCGGGTGAGGAACATGAGGTTGTGGGGTGACGGGAACTTGGGTGCGGATCCAAAGCCGCCGTGGGTCGCGTCATAGCGGCCGGCAAGCTGGGTAAATGCATCATCGACCGCGTTCGCCTCGAGGGCATTGGACGCGGACCGCGCATCCATCTTTGCGAGACCGGCGATGATCTGCTGCGAGGTCGCCGATATTCTGTCGCGATCGGAATCCCAGAGCTGGCGAGCGCGCGGGATCAAATCGACCATCCCGATGCGGCCGAGCCGACTCTCTTTCGGGATGTACGTGGCGGCATAGAACGGTTCCTTATCGGGGGTCATAATGATGGTCAGCGGCCAGCCACCGCTGCCGGTGAGCATTTGGCACACCGACATGTAGACCTGGTCGATGTCGGGGCGTTCCTCACGGTCGACCTTGATGCTGACAAAGGCCTCGTTCATCAGCGCGGCCACCTCGGGGTCCTCGAAGCTTTCGTGCTCCATGACATGGCACCAATGGCAGGTCGCATAGCCGATCGAAAGGAAGATTGGTTTGTTCTCGGCTTTCGCCTTGGCAAAGGCCTCCTCCCCCCACGGGTACCAGTCCACCGGATTGTCGGCGTGTTGCAGGAGGTACGGGCTCTTCGAACCGGCAAGATGGTTCTTTCCGGTGGGTGGATCAGTCGACGACGCATGGGTCATGAGAGCTCCAAGGAGGGCGATGGCGGCCATGGGCAGGTGGGAAGTTTTCACGGAGTAGAAAACCGGGAGGGGTGGTGCGGCATTCCACTGCGAGAATTCGGAATTCGGAATTCGGAATTGCCATCCCGGCCCCACTCAATGCACAGCGGAGGTGCCATTTTTGACATTGTTTGCGCCCCGATCTTCCGGTTTGGTGGGGCACATCGGGCAAACAATGTCAAAGGTGGCTCCTCTCGGGGAGAATGCTGGGAAACGGAAGAGCCGCGGCTTGCACGAGATCCTCCTGGAACCCGGTTCGTGCATAATGCGTGTACGAGGAGGCTCTCATGGATGCCAGTACTTTTGCCGCTCGCCGAAAGGCTCTCAGAACTGCAGTACCCGGGGGCGCGGTCCTGATCATGGGGAACGAGGAGGCGCCGCGGAACTACGTCGAGAATCCGTACCCGTTTCGCCAGGACTCACACTTCCTGTACTACGCGGGCATTAGCCAGGCCGGGTTGGTCCTTTTGATCGAGCCGGATGGCGACGAGATCCTCTACGGCACCCCGGATCACCCCGACAATGTCATCTGGTTCGGACCCCACGCGACGCTTGATGACCACGCGGTTACGGCGGGGATCGCAGTGACAGCCGACATCGGCACTCTCGCCAATCGTCTCCGCGAGCTTGGCGATGGTGGAGTCACGATTCACTTTCTGCCACCGTATCGCGCCCAGCGCAGCTTCGATCTTGGACGTCTGCTCGGCATCGACCCGCGCGAGATCGAGGCGCAGACCTCGATCGAGCTGGTGCGCGCCGTCAACGCCCAACGATCGATCAAGGAAGCGGCCGAGATCGCCGAGATCGAGAACGCCCTGGCAGTGACTGCGCGCATGTACGAGGCGACAATGAGAAACGCGGAGGCAGGGCGGACCGAGGCCGAGATCGCGGCCGTCCACCAGGCCGTAGCGATTGCCCGCGACCGCCGGCAGGCTTTCGAGCCCATCGTCACCGTGTGTGGCGATGTGCTGCACAATACGAGCTATGCCAATACGCTCGAGGATGGGGACCTGCTGCTGGTCGACAGCGGCGCCGAGTCGCCGCTGCACTACGCATCCGACATCACCCGGACGATGCCGGTTTCCGGCACATTTACGAGCCAGCAGCGGGATATCTACGAGGTTGTGTTGGCCGCCAACGAGGCGGCGATCGCGGCCGCCGGCCCCGGCGTCACCAACCGTGAGCTCCACCTCCTGGCCGCGCGCACGATCGCCTCGGGTCTCAAGGATGTCGGGATCATGAAGGGCAATGTCGACAAGGCGGTGGAGGCGGGCGCCCACGCCCTCTTCTTCGTGCACGGGCTCGGCCACATGATGGGCCTCGATGTCCACGATATGGAGGATCTGGGCGACATCGTGGGCTATGAGGAGGGGGACGAGCGTTCGACCCAGTTCGGCCTCGCCTATCTCCGGTTGGCTCGCAAGCTGGAGCCCGGTTTCGTCTTCACGATCGAGCCCGGTATCTACTTCATCGCGGCGCTGATCGAACGCTGGCAGGGGGAAGGGTTGCACCGGAGCTTCATCCGTTATGACAAGCTCGACGAATTCTGCGGTCTGGGCGGCGTCCGCATCGAGGACGACGTGCTCATCACCGAGGACGGATGCAGAGTGCTCGGTCCCGGGATCCCCAAATCTGTCGGTGACATCGAGGCGGCAATGACGCGCTGAACAATTCTCAATTTTGAATTCTCAATTCTCAATGGCCGTCCCGGTTACCCCAAGATCGGGATTGGAGGGATGGTAATTGAGAATTAAGAATTGAGAACTGAGAATTCAGGCGTGTTCGTCAAAGAACTCTCGAATCGCCTGTTCCGGGTCCTCGAAGACGAGGTTGGCAGGGTCTCCGTGGGTCCACTCATCCGGCAGGAGCCGGGCGTACCGTGGGTCGAGGAATCGGCGGCCCATGACGACGATGACCCCGCGGTCACTGTCCGAGCGTAGGAGCCGACCGGCGGCCTGGACGACGCGGGTCAGACCGGGCACCAGATAGGCATAGCCGAAACCGTGCTCGTAAAACTCCTGATAGTAGCCCTTGAGGAGCTCACGCTCGAGGTTGTACTGGGGCAGACCCGGGGATACGACGATGACCTGTGAAAGCATCTTGCCGGGATAGTCCACGCCCTCCGCGAAGATCCCGCCAAGCACCGCCATCAGGACATGGGGTTTTCCGTTGCCGAGGAGGTCGAGGACCTCGCGCTGCTCTCTGTCTGAGACCCCGGGCCGTTGCGTGATGACCGTGTGGGACAGCGGCGGGAGGCGGTCGTTGACCGCGCCGAGAAAGGCGTAGCTCGGGAAGAGAGTCAGCACGTTGCCGGTCGGGTGGGCGAGGCGCGCGATCCAGCTCGCAATGCGATCGTAGTTTGCGGCCCGCCGGCGGTAGGTGGTGTCGACGTCGCCGATGGCGAGTACGAGACGATTCTCCTCCGGAAACGGCGACGGCAGGTAGAGCTCTTCGGTGCGATGGGCGTCGAAGCCGAGAAGATCGCGGTAGAAGTCAAACGGCTCGAGGGTGGCGGACATGGCGATCGATGACGCGCTGCCGTCCAGCACCTCGCCGACAAAGCGCGATGCATCGCGGCAGAAGATCCGCAGCTTCGGGCCGTCGTCGCTCCGGGACGCGATGTGGACGAACTCATCGCCATCGAGCGCGAGCACCCGATGGAAGCGGGTGAGTGCGAAGAAGACATCGAGAACCGGGTCGTCGGCCATCCACATCTCGTGCTCTCGTTTGTAGAGGAAGTAGCTCAGCATGGCGCCGTCAAAGGCGATCCGCAGGTCCGAGATCGCGTCATGGTCGAGATCGGCCGGCCCCTCATCCGGGCCCTCGTCGCCGAGGCTGTCGGCGACCCGTTGGCGGACCTCGCGGTCAAGGTCGGCCACCAACCCGGCGAGCTCGGCGAAGATCGGATTCGACCGGGTTTCCAAAAAGCTGCGCGCGCGTTCGAGGATCGAGGCGCCGATCTCGGGCGAGTAGTACTCACGACTGCGATCGACGAGGTTGTGAGCCTCATCGATGATGAGCACGGCATCGCGGAGGGCGTCGCCGTGGAGCAGAGCGTGGAGGCCGATCGTGGGGTCAAAGACATAGTTGTAATCGCAGACAACCAGGTTGACGTCCGGTAAGAGGTCGAGGCTGACCTCGAAAGGACACACCGCATGCTCCTTTGCCGCCGCGAAGATTCGATCAGGGTCCTGGTGTTCATCACCGTCGAGAAGATTCTCCAGGAGCTTGCTCTGGATCAACTTCTGTTCGTAGTCCCGGGCGTAGGGGCAGAACTCCTCGTGGCACACGATCTCGGTGTTGGCGCACATCTTCGATTTTGCCCGTAGTTGGAGGCTTCGAAATACGCCGTCCTGCATCGCTTTGGCGGTCTCTACCGCTATCCGCTGCTGCAGCGTCTTGGCGGTCAGGAAGAAGACCCGCTGCCCCCTTCCCAGGGCAGCCTTGATCGCGGGATGGAGAACCGCCGCGGTCTTGCCGCAACCGGTGGGAGCGCGCAGCAGGAGGTGGCGGCTGTCGGCGAGAGTCTCGGCAACCATGGCGCCAATCTCACCTTGGACGGGACGTGGCTCGGGGTGGGGGAATGGGAGGGACTCCGCCGCCTCTCGTAGCTTCTCGAGGCGTGCGAGGCGGCGCTGCTCATGGGCGACGCGGCGGTGGATCTGCTGCCGCAACCACGCGAGCACCGCTTCGCGATCCCAGACAACCTCCTCGTCCTGCTCCTCATGCGAAACGATGTCGACCAGGATCAGACGTGCCGCGGCCGGTCGGTCGACGTCAGAGACCATGAGCGCGTACAGGGCGGCCTGCCGGCGAAAGCGCTCCAGCCGTTCCTGAGCGTAGAGGTTGTGGAGATCGACGGCGAAGTGGAGGGTCTTGATCTCGTCGACCCGGACCGCTCGTTGGTCATCAAAGACTACGCCGTCGGCACGGCCGGAAATCTCCACCGTCCAGCCGTCGAACTCGAGCTCGATCTCAACTGGAACCTCGCTCTGGTACCCAGGTTCGGCGGCCTCGAGGTCTCGTTGAATGCGCCGGTGGAGCTCTGCGCCGATCCAAAGCCGGGAGAGACCGGTTCCGGTGAGTCCGATCGAACGTTGGGCGGGTTCCCCCAGGAAGTCGCGAACTGCGGCGCGGATCCTCCGTCGCTCGATGTCGATCGAGATGGTCACGATCGGTTGCGCCGGCTACGGATCAAGCTGAGGACGAGGATGATCGCGATCAGCGCCGCGGCGACATAGGCGATGGTGCTGGGTCGGGGCGGCCAGCGGTCGCCGAGCGTCGGTTTGTAGCGCAACTCATCGTCGAAGCGGACGCTGTCGATGACGCGGTCGAAAATCGGCGCCATCGCCTCAGCCTGGGCGGCGCCGGCGTAGCAGTGCACGGTGAACACGCCGCGCTCGGTAAGGAACGACACCGTCGTCACCGACACCCGACCCTCGATCGCGAGATCGAGCGCGTTGGTGAGATGGACCGCGTACCGGCTTCGGTCAAAGATTGCGGCTTCAAGCTCGAAACCGCGCAGCATCGGACCGGCGCGCTCGGCGAGGCGTTGGTTGTCACTCTTCTGCATCTTGTCGAGCGGCGGCAGATGGAGAAATTGCCCGTAGCGAAGACGGCCGCTCTCCCTGATCTGGATGAGGATCTGTGGCAGGGCGAAGTCCATCTCGGGGTCGTCCGGACGAAAGCCGTATTGGTAGATCTCGGCTACCCGGCCGCCCGAGGCCTCAGCCGATCGCAGGCTGTAAAACTCGAGAGACTCCCCGGAGATATCGTTCCAGTCGTGGGGGATATCCATGGTGACATGTCCCTCGTACAGGGTCACCGTTCGCATGGGTCCCGCAGCATCGGCAGGGATGACCGGGACGGTCAAGAACATGCATGCGGAGATGAGCCGAAATATTCGCATTGACCGAGGAACGATACCATCGCGGGCGTCGGGTTTGCTATGGTGAGGTTCGAAGCGAGCACGCCATCGGAAGGATGAGGGATGACCTCCCAGCGAGACACCAACGGGCCTGATCATTCGGCGGATCCGGTGGACCATCGCGTCACCGTCGATCTGGAGTTCGACACCCTGCGCGACTTTCGGGAGGAAATGGCCCCGTACCTCAACCATGGCGGACTTTTCATCAAGACCGACCGGCCCCGCCCGAGCGGCACCGCGATTCGTTTTCGATTCGTGATGCCCGAGGACTTCGTGCTCGCTCAGGGAACGGGGGTGGTTGCATCGATCCGGACGCCGGAGGAGGATCCGGAGATCGAGCCGGGGATGATCGTGTGGTTTGAAGAGGTCGATCACGAGAGCCGCGAGGTGATCCGCGAGCTCGTTGATTTTCACATTGCGGTCGGTGGAATGCCGTTCGATATAGGGTTGGACGCCGGCGCCAGCGATATCCCGACCGATGCTCTCGCCGGGGGCGCACTTCCGCCAGCGAATCTATCCGTCCGTGAGCCGAATGGTGACGACGCAGATTCGCCAACGAACCCGCGAGTCGCGGACGAAGTTCTGCCGGCGTGGTTGTCGAAGGTCGCCCACGAATACGACGTTGACCTGTCGCTCGAAAGTCCCTCGGAAGCCGACCAACCGGCGCCCGTGAGCGTGGAACCGGCGGCGCCCGCCGGGCAGGATTTTGAGATCAGCATGATCGACGATCTCGACGAGCCGGATCCCACGCCGCTGCGGGCGTCGGACGAGAGCGCATCGGATCCGACCATCGCGCCGCGCGATCAACCACATCCCCCAAGGGACCTTCGTCTGTGGCCGCTGGTGGCGGCGGCGGCCGTGCTCGTGGCGATCTCGATCGGTGTGTGGTGGTTGGTCATGAAGCCGGTGTCTTCGCAGATCGATAAGACCGTTGCGGCCCCCGAGCCAACCGCGTCGACGCCGAGTCCAATCGCGGTTGCAGGGGAGTCCGGCAATCCCCAAGATGTTCTGGCGCCGCCGCAGGAAACGGCAGTGGGTCATCCCCCAGCCACCGGACCCGCGACCAGGATCGTCGATGTGGCGGTGACCCGTGGCGACGACGCAACTGTCGTCGATATCCGTGGCGACGGTACGCTGTCGGAGGATCGTCTGCGCATTAACCTGCTCGATGACCCGCCTCGGGTGTGGTTGCGAATCCGCGGAATCGAAACCTTCTTCAGGCCAAACGAGATCGCTGTCGGGTCCCCCGAGCTGGCGCGGATTCGAGTGGGTTATCATCAGGAGGAAACCCCCGTGTCGCTATGGGTGGTTCTCGATCTCGCCGACGGTTCCGTTGGAGTCCGCGATACCGCGGTCAGCGGTGACACCATACGGATCTCCGTCGGCCGGCGGTGACGAGACCGTTATCGCGTGACGACTTCAACCCGTTGTTTTTTCGCTTCCGATCTGCACGGGCGCGGTGATCGCTATCAGAAATTGTTGAGCGCCATTGAAGAGGAGCGCCCGCGGGCCGTGTTTCTCGGCGGCGACCTTCTGCCGCATCATTGGGCGCCCCTACTCGCCTCCGAGGACTTCATCGCCGATGTCCTCGAACCCGGGTTCAGGCGAATCCACGAGCAATCCGGAGATGACCCGGTACGGATCTTCGTCATTCTCGGCAACGATGACGACCGGACGAGCGAAGAAGCCTTCCTCAACGGTGACCGGGCCGGGCTGTGGACCTATGTACACGAGCGTTGGGTGTCCCTCGGCGCGCATCCGGTCCTCGGCTACGCCTACGTTCCACCGACGCCTTTTCTGCTCAAGGACTGGGAACGCTACGATGTCTCGCGCTTCGCCGATCCCGGTTGTGTTTCGCCCGAGAACGGTGAACGCACGGTGCCGGTCGATCCGGACACCATCCGATTCGGGACCATCGCCGCCGATCTCGAGCGCCTCACCGGCGACCGAGACCTCGAGGATGCGGTGCTGCTCTTCCACTCGCCGCCCTACCAGACCGCCCTCGATCGTGCCGCTTTGGACGGACAGTCGGTGGATCATGTGCCGCTGGACGTGCACGTAGGCAGCATCGCTATCCAGCGCTTCATCGAGGAGCGCCAACCATTGCTCACCCTCCACGGTCACATCCACGAGGCGCCTCGGTTGACGGGCGCCTGGCGCGAACGCATCGGTCGCACCCATTGCTTCACCGCGGCCCACGACGGACCCGAGCTGGCGCTCGTCCGGTTCGATTTAGACGATCTCGAAAACGCTACGCGAGAACTTCTTTAACCCGTTCCGCCCACCCAGTTGGGTACCCTTCGCCGTCCTCGTTACGAAACCCGGTGAGAAGACCGGGCTGGGGCGGTGGCCGGGTGGGTGCATCCTGCATCGCGCGAAGGCGAGCTATTCGGAGGGTGTTCCGAGCTGGAGCTCCAGGGCGGGGTCGGTGACGGCGCCGATCTTTGCCGCGAAGCTGGTTTTCCTCTCCAGGTCCTCGTCGGTGATGATGTGGACGTCGAGCAGATCGGGGTTGACGTAACCGGTGCGGAGGAAGTTGATCTCCCCGAGACACAGGCTCCAGCCTTCAAGCCATGTCGAGAGGTCGTGCCGCTGCTTGTCGTCACCTTGAAAATGGATCAGCAGATCGATGTCGCTCGATGGCCCGGCGTTCGCGTTCTTGGTACTGCCGATGATGTACACGGCGGCGACGGCGAAGCGCCCAGGGTCGATCTCTGAGGCGATCTTCTCCGCCATCTGCATCCGCCACCGCCAGTAGCTCTCTGAGTGCTGCTGGGGTTGGTCGATGCGGTCCGCCCTGGCTTTGTCATCGTGCTCCCCGGCCTCAGCCAACACGGCAATCGCCTCGTCGAGCTCGGAGTTCATCAGGACACGGATGATGCGACCGCCGCTGGCGCTCGGCACGTCGATGACTCGCACGACGTCGGAAAGATCCTCGTACTCGGGGAGCATGGCCGTGAGGAGATTATGGGAGGCGTGGAGCAGGCGCATGTTGAGGAAACCGTGTTCGTCGGGATAGAGCGGCAGGTAGCGAATCTCGGACTCCACGAGGTCCTGGAAGAAGTGGGTGCCAAAGCTCAGATCCGGCAGGTAGTCGCCTGTCTTGCGTGCGACCTCGATCAGCATGGCGGTGTTATTGATGTCGGAGTAGGTGACGTTGACGCCGAGCTTGATGTCGCCCCGACTGCCCCAACGTCCGGGCCCGATGAGGATGAACCGGCGCTTCGGCAGCAGCTTGTTGAGTCTTCCCACGGCTTTCCCGACCGCGAGGAGATTGGCGCGATCCTTGAGCTGGGCGTACCGCTCGGGGTCCACGTAGACCACATGGGTGATATCCGGGACGTGACCATTGGAGACGAACCGGTGGGCGGCGAAAAGGGTGTCTTCGATCGGCACGTCCTTGGGAATGGGGGCGGGCGCATCCTCGTCGGCAAAGCTCTGGGGTCGACACTGGAGGAGGTAGAAGTCGGTTCCGTCGTGGGCGAACTCGATATCCACCGGGGTGCCCAGCGTCTCTTCGAGGATCTTGAGAATGTTGCCGACATGCTTGACGAACGGCGTCGAGTCAATCAGCCCTCGGAGATCTGCCACCAGGTTGTCTTTCGCGGGATCCAACAAAATCGGCACCGGTTTGTGGAAAACGTCGTCCTTGAGCACCGAGAAGACGTGCTCGAACGCGGGGTAGTCGGACCCGTAGGCGTGCAGCAGCTCGTCCAGATTATGGGTTTCGAAGGCGTTGGTCTCGAGGTTGATGACATCGATCGATCGGGGCGAATAGCGCACCGCTTCATCGATCGTGGTGTTCACTCTGAGGCCGGGCTGGCCCGGTACCGCCAGGATCGGGTAGTCGTCTCCGATCCGGTCCACCGCCCGCGTGCCGAGTCCGGGAACTAGCCGGATCAGACCGTCGGAGCGCTTGATCCGCGGCGACCAGCGGAACTCATTATTGGAGAAGGCGACGCCGGCCACCGCCGGCAGGAAGTAGTCGCCGAGACGGGTGCCGACGACCTCCTGGATGAGGATCGCCATCTCCTCGTGGAAGTCGAGCAGGCCGCGCTCCTTCCGGTAGGCGATGGGGTCGGGACCGAAGACCGAGGCGTAGACCTCGGTCATGGCGTCGAGAAGGGCGCTCATCCGTTCCCGCTTGTTGCCCCGGTTGGCGAGGAAGAGGCTCCGGTACTTGCCGGAGAAGGCGCTGCCCATGCGGTCTTCGAGGAGGCTCGACGAGCGCACGATCAGCGGTTGGTCACCGACCTCGTCGAGGATCATCGACACCCCCTTGACCATTTCGGGGGGGAAACGCGAGTTTTTGAAGAGCTGGATGATGTTGGGGAACTCTTGCCGAACCTCGGAGATCTCCCGGTACTTCTGTTTCAACACCTCGTCGAGATCGTTGTACTCGATGAAGCTCATCAGACCTTCGGAGGCGACGTACCAGCTCCGCGGGACCTTGACCTCGCCGATCGGTCGCTCGGACGGTCCCTCGCGCCGCAGGATCGCCGCGGCAAGCAACAGCCCGGCGCTCTTGCCGCCGAGCTTGCCATGGCTGGCGTCGGAGTGGATGACGCGATCGATGAGGTCGAGGAAATCTTCGGTCTGGATGTAGTTCGTGGCGACCGAGATGAATGACAGCTGGTCGGTGAGGAAGCGCCGGATCAAACCGACATGGATCCCGTTGAGAGTCGCCGGGGACAGCTCGGCGCCGTCGGCGAGCAGGTGGTGGAACCGGCGCAGGGCGCTGGCGACCTCGGTGAGAGTCGAGCGGGGATTGTTGAGCACCGAGGGCAGGAAGCTCGCCTTGTCCTCCATCACCCAGTCCCGGGTCAGCGCGAGCATGGCATCGGTGCCGATGTAATCCTTCGCGAGCTCGAAGGGTCTGCCCTCCAGCAGGACCTGCTCGTTGAGGGCGCGCGGCCGGGCGGGATAGTTGGGGTCGTGTCGCTCGTCTTCATCGGACGATCCGTAGATATCCTGGAGGAGCTCTCTTCCTCCTTCAACTCCCGCCCACACCAGGTGGTTGACCATCTTGCGGGCGATTCGGAGATAGAGCTCACGGTCCGAACGTCGCAGAAGTTCGATGGGACCCTTCCATCGGTCCTTTTTCTCGGCTTCCAGCTCTCGGCTTGTAGATTCCCATTGCCGGCGGGTCTCGTACATGCGGTGGAAGAGAATGCTCTGCCCGAGCCGCTCGGCGATGGTGTGGATCAAGCGCTCCTCATCCTTGAGAAAGGGGCCGCTGTCCTCGGCCGGCCGTTCCTTCGCATACCACACGCTGAGCCGGCCCACCACTTCTTCCTGGGCGACGATATCGCTCGACTGGACCCATGGCGTCGGCCGAAAACCCTCATTGGTGTAGGTTTCGCCACCATACTCGATCATCGCCCGGCAGATGTCGGGGTACTGCCATCCCGGAGGAATCACCTCCACCACCTGCTTGAACGCCTCCTCTAGCGGTAGATCGAGGCGCGCGAGGATCTGCTCCACGTCGTATAGGCAGTTGAGCTCCTTCGCCCGCTCCTGGAGAGAGGCGACCAGTTTGTCGGCAAGACGATCGTCAGTCATGGCGTCGAATCACTCCTCGTCCGCCGGCGCCGTCAACCCGAATGTCGAGCGGCGCCGGCAGGCGTATGTGGGTGACGTGGGCGGTCGACTGTACAACCGGCTGCCGGGCGAGCCAATCCCAGTCGATGCGGTGGGGGCCACGGTGCTCCACGGAAAGATAGAGTACACGGAAGCTGAGCAGATTGTGAAAAAAATGGGAACCCTGACTGAGATCAGGCTGAACATCGGGCAGGGTAGCCTCGACGATCGCCCGTGCGCCGCTAATCTGGCCCCACGCAACGGGAATGCCGAACGAAGAGTCGGAGGTTCCCCAGCGACCAAAGCCGATGAGCACGTACCGTCGTCCGTCCGCGACCAAACACCGGTTGATGTCCTCCAGCTCCTTCGCGATGGCCGGCGTTTCTGCGGGTTCGAAGGCGTCCGGCCTGATGAAGACGACATCCTCGAGATCGCTGCAGTGCCCGTTGCCGAGAACGTTTTTGGATGAGAGGACAACGTCGTCGGCGAAGAGATCGCTTTCAGAGACGTCGATCCGCTCGCCGCCCACCATCATCGGCCGCACCTGGAGGAAACCGACCCGAGCCGGGAGGGCGTCCTGGCGGTCGAGATTGATGGCGAACTCGATCTCCACCGGCCCATCGAGCGCGTCCTCTGAAAGCTCCAAAAGTCGTTTCACGAGATCGTTGAACGGGAGCAGGCGTGATCCGAGAAACGGCGCAAAAGTGAGCGCCCGCGGGCCGCGGATGTCGAGGCCCGGGTTGAGACGGTCAGAGCTGGCGTCGTAGGTGGAGACCAGGTAGCGGAGCACACCGTCGGCTTCGGCCTCGGCAAGACCCGGCTGCACGAGGTGCTCGGTCTCCCGGATCGGGTCATAGGGCGGTGGATCACCCATGTGAACCGCCCAGTAGAGGGTCTGGGTGTTCTTGAGCAGCTCGCCGAGATCGTTGAACGGCGGCGGTGCCTTCGGATAGGCCGGCGAGTACGACCAGCTGAGGCCGCCATCGACGATGGTCTTGCCGAGCCCGAGGGCAAGCGTCACCACACCGTCCTCAGCCTTGGCGTGGCCGGTCGGGTAGTAGTTGTGGGAACGGGCGACCCCGGACACGCAGGGGTAGAAGCGATCGCCGGCACGCTGTCCGACCACCTCCTGAACGATGACCGCCATCTTCTCCTCGCCGCGCGGCTGGCCGATGGATGCCAGGTAGGCCTTTGCCTCGGCGAAGAACGCGGTCGCGTAGACGAACTTGACCGCCTCGACCAGGCGGTTGAAGCGCGCGTCCTCCTCGATCTCGTTGTTGGGGACCATCTTGGTGCCGTAGACGCCGGCGAAGGGGTGCTCGAGGTCGTCCTCGAGAAGGCTCGACGAACGAATCGCGAGCGGCGTGTGGACGCACGAAATCAGAGCCCGTAGATCGCCGACGTGCTCGGCGGGCAGCTCCGCCTGTTGGAAGGCGTGGGCGATACGGTCGTCCGCGAGATCCGAGCCGGCGATGTCCTCCAGGTGGTTTCGTCGGATGAAGCTGTCGAAGAGCTCGGTGGTCAGGACGGTCGCCGTCGGGACCGAGACCTCGATGTAGGGGAGCTCCTTGGGATCAAGCCTGGAGAGGATCTCCTCGCGCACCCGCAGGAGACCGGAAGCCTTGCCGCCGAGAGCGCCGCTGCCGATGCGAGTGAAGGTGTTCTTCGCATCGAAGAACTCGCGATCGAAGCGGGGAATGTCCTTCAATCCTGGCATCATCAATCTCACGGGATTGTACGGATGCTAGATGCTAGATCCTGGATGCTCGATCCGCTCAACCACCCTGGTGATGATCTGTCCGGGTCGCTATCAAGAATCCAGCATCCAGCATCCAGTATCGAGCGGGTGGACGAGTCACGACGCCCGAATACCGTCCGTAACTCAAAACTAAAAACTAAAAACTCAAAACTCATTCACACCCACCCGCGCTCCCGGCACTGGGTGGCGACACGGTCGATGGCGATGACCAGCGCTGCGTCCCGCATGGAAAGCGATTTCGAGCCGGCCAGATCCGAGATGGCGACGAAAGCTGCCGTCAACGTCCGGTCGAGCTTGCTCAGGACCTCGGACAGCGGCCAGTAGTAGTTCATGTTGCTCTGCACCTGCTCGAAATAGCTGCAGGTGACGCCGCCGGCGTTGGCCAGGATGTCCGGGATCACAAAGATCTCCCGGGATGTGATGGCTTCCTCGGCTTCCGGTGTGGTGGGGCCGTTCGCACCCTCGGCGATGATCCGCACCCGGTCGGAGATCGAGCCGACGTTCTCCGAAGTGATCTGGTGCTCTAGTGCGGCGGGGATCAGGATCTCCACCTCCTGCGACAGCCATGCCTCGCCGTGGAGGATCTCGTATCCGAGTTCTCGCGCCTTCGCCGGATCGATGTTGCCGAGGAGGTCGGAGGCTCGCCGCAGCTCCCCGAGATCGATACCGTCGGGCTTGCGGTAGGCGAGGGGTGAGCCCGCATCCGGGTCCCAACTCGAGACACAGGCCACCGTGCCCCCGATTTGGGTATAGAGCTCGATGACATGCTGGGCGACGGTGCCGAAACCCTGGACGCTGGCTGTGGTTGCTCCCGGTTCGACACCGAGCTCCTTGAGGGCCTCGCGAAGGGTGTAGACGAGCCCGTAACCAGCCGCCTCGAGTCGTCCCAGCGAACCGCCGGCGCCCAGGGTCTTGCCCGTGATGGCCCCCGGGATACGGTCTCCGCGCATTGCCTCGTACTCGTCGAGCATCCAGGTCATGTGCTGGCCGGACGTCATCATGTCCGGCGCCGGAACGTCCCGCCGCGGACCAATGCTGTGGGCGACGCGGCGGATCCAGGCGCGGCAGATCCGTTCGATCTCCGCCGTGGTCAGCCTGTGCGGGTCACAGACCACGCCGCCCATGCTGCCGCCGAGGGGGATGTTCACGACAGCCGTCTTCCAGGTCGTCCACATGGCGAGGGCCCGCACCGTATCGATGGTCTCCTGGGGATGGAAGCGAACGCCACCCCAGGTGGGTCCTCGGGCGTCGTTGTGCTGGACGCGGAAGCCGTGGAAGACCTCGACGGCGCCGTCGTCAAGACGAACGGGCAGGGTCAGCCGGTGCTCGTGAGCGGGTGTGCGCAGGAGCGCTCGGGTTGGTGCGTCGAGCCCCATGAGGTCTGCTAGGCGATCGAACTGGGCCTGAGCCTCGGCAAACGGATTGAAGGAGGATTCACCGGTCATTGCGGATACCTCTCAAGTTGATGATCGCACACTGCAGACGCGAATGAGGAATTAGGAATGAGGAATTAGGAATACAGCACACCCAATCTTTGAGGTCAGGGGGGAGGTCGAGTAAGAATTCCAAATCCTAACTCCTAATTCAAAAAAGGCGGCCCCGAAGGGCCGCCGTACTCGAACCGTGTCTCGTGCTCGTCAGACCAGCCCCTGGTCGATCATCGAGTCCGCGACCTTGACGAAACCGGCGATATTGGCGCCGGCCACGTAGTTGCCGGCGTGACCGTACTCCGCGGCGGTGGTCACACACGCCGTGTGGATACGATTCATGATGTCGCGCAGCTTGTTGTCGACCTCCTCGCTGGTCCAGGCCAGGCGCATGCTGTTCTGCGACATTTCGAGCCCGGAGACCGCAACGCCGCCGGCGTTGGCGGCTTTGCCGGGACCATAGAGGATCTTCTTCTCGATGAAGATCTCGACGGCCTCGGGGGTCGAGGGCATGTTGGCGCCCTCGGAGACCACGAAGCAGCCGTTGTCCAGCAAGGTTTTGGCGTCGTCGACATCAAGCTCGTTCTGGGTCGCGCACGGCAGGGCGATATCGCACTTGACGTTCCACACTCCGGCGCCCTCGGAGTAGGTCACTCCGGAGAACTTGTCGGCGAGCTCGCGGATGCGTCCGCGGCGGATGTTCTTGAGGTCCATCAGGTCTTCCCACATCTCCTGCGTGAGGCCGTCCTCGATGACCACGAAACCGGAGGAATCGGACAGGGTCACGACCTTGGCGCCGAGCTCGAGGCATTTCTCGGCGGCGTACTGGGCCACGTTTCCCGAACCCGACACCGCAACCCGCTTACCTTCGAAGCTGTCGTCGCGGGTGCCGAGCATGTTCTGGGCAAAGTAGACGCAGCCGTAGCCGGTGGCCTCGGGGCGAATGAGGCTACCACCCCAGTTGAGGCCCTTGCCGGTGAGGACGCCCTCGAAGCGGTTGCGGATGCGCTTGTACTGGCCGAAGAGGAAGCCGATCTCACGGCCGCCCACGCCGATATCGCCCGCCGGCACATCGGTGTCGGCGCCGACGTGGCGGCAGAGTTCGGTCATGAAGCTCTGGCAGAAGCGCATGACCTCATTGTCGGACTTGCCCTTGGGATCGAAGTCGGAGCCGCCCTTGCCGCCGCCCATGGGCAGCGTCGTCAGCGAGTTCTTGAAGACCTGCTCGAACCCGAGGAACTTGAGGATCCCGAGGTTGACCGTGGGGTGGAAGCGGAGGCCGCCCTTATATGGGCCGATAGCCGAGTTGAATTCGACGCGGAAACCTTTTTGAACCTGGACCTCGCCTCGGTCGTCCATCCACGGCACCCGGAAGAGGATGATTCGCTCCGGCTCGACGATGCGCTCGAGAATCCGATGATCGAGGTACTTGGGATGACGTTCGAGCACCGGCACCAACGACTCGACAACCTCTTCGACAGCCTGGTGAAACTCCGACTCGCTGGGGTTTTTGGCGATCACATTCCGCATAAACTGCTCGGCAAAAAGTTTCTGGACTGGACGCATGAGTCCTTCCTCCTGGGGTTTGGGATTTCGACAGATGACGGGGCGGCCCGCTATCATCGATGCTGAGAATACTCCACATGTCACAGGCTGGCAAGACTCTTGTGACCGGATTCACAATAGCAGTGTCAGAATTTGAGAACGTCCTGCGATGAACCAATACCTAATACCTACCAGCCCGTTACGGTTCCAGAATCACGCCGCGGCTCTTCGATCCGTCCACCAGCACCTGGGCGGGATACTCGAGACGAAGATGGCGGATGGCACCGTCGAGGTTGACAGTCATCGCCTCCTGTCCATCGAGCCAATCCCAGTTGATGGACCCGCCGCCTTCCTGCGCGTGAATCGCGAAAAAGGCCACTCCATAGCAGGTGAGGTTGTGGAAGAAATGGGATCCGAGCGAGGGCTCGACCTGGAGATCTGTGAAATCGGTTTCGACGATCGTGCGGACTGAGGATATCTGCGGCCACGTGACCGGGATGCCGAGCCACGGGTCGCGCGAGCCCCATCGCCCCGGACCGATCAGGATCGAGTACCGTCCATCGCGGCGCAGCTGGCGGTTGATCTGCTCTATGGCGGCGGCCGCATCGACGGTCTGCGAGCGGTCCATCCGCCGGGGGTCGATCACGATCAGGTCTGAAATGGTTTCGCGTCGGCCGTGCCCGAGAGCAACCTCGGATTGGACGATGGCGCGCCCAACGGTTGCCTCGTCAAGTTCCACCTCCACATCCATCTGCTCGAAGACCATGGGTCTGAGCTGGAGGATGGTGAAGGTCTGGGGTTGGCCGATGCCGGCCTCGATATCGGCCGCGAACTCGATTTCGGCCGGGCTCGCGAGGCCTTGTTGGCAGGTGTCGAGAAGGCGTGTGAGGATCTCGGGGATGGGGATGATTCGTCCCCTGAGCAGGGCGTCGAAAGTGATCAGAGGCGCGCCGCCTTGTTCGAGGCCGGAGACGATGCGATCGTTGGCTCGATCATAGGTGGATGCGAGCGGGGACGCGGCGCCGTCGTGTATCGCCTCGCTGATCTCTTCATGCAGAAGGTTGACATCGGTCTGCACGCCCGGGATCACGTCGTCACGGGACAGGTCGAGGGCGTAAAAACGCCGCTGCGCGTTGCGCAGGACGTCCTTGACCGCCGAAAACTGGGGCAGGACCCGCGGTTGCCGCGGACAAAAGCGGAGCGCCTCGAAGCCCTCTACCACCGATTTGCCGAGACCGACCGCAACCTGGGCAACACCGTCTTCCGGCTTCATGTCACCGAAGGGATAGAAGTTATACGACGCGGCGGTGCCCGAAAACGTTGGGTAGAAGCGATCGCCGCGACGGCTGCCGACCAACCGCTGGATCAACACCGCCATCAACTCTTCCTCAGTTCGGTAGGGTGTGGTCTCGAGGTAGTCGCGCGCGGTCTGAAAGTAGGTGGAGGCGTAGACTACCTTGATCGCCTCGAGGAGTTGTGCCAACCGGACGTCGAGGGAGGGATGGTTGTTGGGCAGCATGATGGTCGCATAGACGCCGGCGAATGGCTGGTAGACCGAGTCCTCGAGGATGCTCGACGAGCGGACGGCTATGGGTTCGCAAACATGCTCGAGGAAGGCGCCGAGATCCGCCCGCAAATGGTGTTGGAAGCGTGCCCGCCGGAAGTAGTCGAGGACCTGCTGGTCCTGGAGATCGCCGACGCGGGTAACAAAGCCGCGCAAATGGTTGTCGTCGAGAAACTCCTCGAAGATATCGCTGGCAAGGACCACCGTCTGCGGAATCGCGATATCGACTCCTTTGGTGTCGAGGACCTCCCGCGCGAGGATCTTGTGCATAAACGCGAGCCCGCGGCCTTTGCCCCCGAGCGAGCCGGAGCCGATCCTCGCGAACGCCGTGAAATCGTTGAACCGCGAACCGTCAAAGTCGGTGATGACGTGCCGTTGGATCTCTCGCAAATACCCGGTGATGGTGTCGATCAGATAGGTGCGGAGATCGGACGGCGAGGGGAACTCGGTGACCTGGCGGGGTCGCAGCATCGAGGCGAGCTCGAACTCAGTCCGAGCCTTGAGCCATGCCGAGAAGTGGTTTCGGCTGGCGTGGTACACAAGACATTCGTCTGGTACCTCGGCGAGAGATTTCAGCATCGAACGCATCCCGGAAGCCCGTGAGACCGGTGTGCCGTCGGCGAGCTTGAAGATGAAGTCGCCGAACCCGAAATGATCGAGGATGTACTCACGCACGTCCTCGAGCAGGTGGGGCGAGCGTTTGCTCATGAACTCGGCGCCGGCCACGATGGCCTTGGCCTCGTGCTCCTTCTCCATCGACTGCACGAGGATTGGAATGTCTTCGTCGTCCTCCCGGATGCGCTCGGTGAGTCGAATTCCCGCCTCGAAATCGAACTCGCCTTCGCGTGGAAAGCTGACGTCTGTGATGATGCCGAGGATGTTCCCGGCAAAATGTTCGTACAGCTCCCACGCCTCCTCATAGGTCTGCGCCAACAGGATCTTGGGACGCGCTCGAATACGCAACAACCGGTGCGAAAGATTGATCCCTTCGGACATCAGGCGTCCGGTCTGGAGCATGATCTCGGTATAGAAGTGCGGAAGATAGACGGAGTAGTAGCGGGGCTCGTCCTCCACCAGGATGATGGCCTGTACCCCGCCAACGAGAATGTCGTGCTCGGCGTTTCGTTGATCCTCGACCTGCTTGATCATCGCCAATAACGCCTGCACGTTGCCCTGCCACAGAAAGGTCCAGTCGAGATCCCCGCGCTCGCGGACATCCTCGAGCCAGGGAAGCTCCCAGGCGTGGGCGGCGATCAACCCGACCGGCAGCTCGGGGTGGGATTCCTTGATCAGGTGCACCAGATCGCCGATCTCCATGTCGGGTAGGCGGGGGGTGGTGATCACCATGTCGAAATCGCTCTGGTTGATCAGCTCGAGCGCTTCGGATGCCTCGGTGACGCGTGTGAATCGGGGGGCGAAACGGAGGTTGAGATCGAGGTTGCGGTACTCCTCGATGACCAGCTCGGTGAGCTGTCCATCCTCCTCGAGGATGAACGAGTCGTAGCGGGAGGCAACCAGGAGGATCTCGATGATGCGATACTTCATCAAGGCCGAGAATTCCTCGGTTTGCATTCCGTAGCGGCTAGTCAGCTCGATTGAGTCTTTGCCCATGATGCCTCGTTCGAGACCAAGGTACCAGAGTAGCTGTTAGGTATTAGGTATTAGGTATTAGCTCATCGCAAGGACGCACCGGGAACTTCTTGTTGTCAACCAATTCTCAAACCTAATACATTCTCCCGTATCAGTCCTTCCACTCG
>Ga0209013_10001846_pt1 | contig 19469 bp, 18 predicted proteins | sample Cruoilmetagenom2_FD_187291 | JGI IMG/M metagenome (GOLD analysis project Ga0209013, IMG submission 187291) | Oil polluted marine microbial communities from Coal Oil Point, Santa Barbara, California, USA - Sample 2 (SPAdes) (version 2) | ecosystem: Environmental > Aquatic > Marine > Oil seeps ...
ATATTCCAATGCTGCGTTTGATTGCATGCATACCCCCTTATATAAATTCTATGCTGTAAAAAATTACAACATTCAATAATAATTATAATACTATTTGATTATGGGGGTACTTAAATAATTATTTAATGTTCTGATATGGGATAAAAGGTTACATGTGACGTAAATAAGGAGTGTGTTAAGACATAAAAGGAGTATTTTACTCCTATTTTATCTATCAAATTGATTGATTTTAATAGGAGTAAAATACTCCTTAATACTTACTTCGATCTATCTTTATTTATCGCTTCGATTAACTCTTTATTCTGCTCCTGCATAATAGTAAAAGCATCTTTCAGGTAGTTGTACAGTGCTTCACCTTCGTGACCATCATTCAATGCGATACTGCAGTGTTTATAAAAATCCTTATAGGGGGTTGCCCCTGATGTTACGATAAGTTTCAGATCTATCTGGGGGAAATAATGTTCCCATGACGGTGTTATCCTCTTCACTGCTCTGGCATTGTTAATAGTTGCAAGTGTAAAAATAAGTATCATCACGATAGAGAGGAAAACAATAAAAAAGATAATCGCCTGAGCTATACCCAACATATTAAAAATATAGGGATTAAAAATAGCTGCATATTCCAGGAAAGGCACAAGGATGAAAAATCCGATAAGCCATTTACTGCTCACACCACCTACAGGAGACTGATCAAAGATCAAACGTTTTGTTACAGTTGGTTTTTTGTATGTGCTGATCGATGCTAATATCGCTTCCAATGAATAGTTTTTTTCTGACATAGTAGGTCCTTGGATAGGGTTTAAAATTGTAAAAGTATTATAGGGAGTAAAACCAAAGCCCAAGCTTTAGTTTTGTGTTAAGATATATGGTGTTTGATATACTCGTCAATACTCAGAAGTATCACTATGGCTAAAAACGCTGCATTGATCTTCCAAAATACAGAACGTGCATCTTTCAATTCAAATGAACTTTTCATCAGCCCAAAAGAACTGATAAAGGCCCATATGCCTACAAGTGCTGTAAATAGCATCGTCACAGGATAGACTTCAAAAGTCCAAACCAGAAAAATACCTGCCTGTATCGTAAAAATAAGCCATACAAAAGTAAGACGCTGCAGACTTGCCTGACCAAACAGTCTCATCGCAGTCGGATAACCGCCATCTTTATAGTCACCGTGAAAAAGCATCACAAGCAACCAAAAATGCGGTACCTGCCATATAAAGTAATAGGCTGCTATCGCTATGAACTCCAACTCTTTAAGACTGTGTCCTGCAACCAGCCATCCGATGGCCGGAGGGATCACACCCAAGATGGCTCCGGGTATGACAGCCAATGCAGACTTCTTTTTCAAAGGAGTATACATCGCATTATACCAGATGAAAGCGAACATAAAGAGATTTACACCTGTTAAGCCAAGTAAATTATATATCAATACCATCGAGAGTACGACAAGCAACACTGCAATGATCATACCTGTTTTTGGGGTCATCCTTCCCGAAGCGATGGGACGGTTCTTTGTTCTTGCCATTTTGGCATCAGATCTATACTCCTGCACCTGGTTGAGTGTCGAAACACCCATTGCTACAAGTAGCACAGCCAGCGTTGCAAGAAACATATCCGGCCCGATCTCTCCTTTTGCCATAATGTAGGCAAAGAGTGCGGAAAGACTAACCGCAAAAGAGAGTACGAACTTTGTTACTACAAAAAAGTCTTTTATCATTTAGCCGATTTCACATACTTTATGATAGCTGCTACATCTGCATCAGGTAGCGCAAACGGAGGCATCACACCTGCAGTAAATCCTTCCGGAACATCTTTATCCGGTGCGACAATGGCATTTTTAAGATACGCTGCATCATGTTTTGCACCTATACCTTTAAGTGACGGCCCGACGAGGATAGCATCTGTATCTATAGAGTGACATCCTGCACAACCGTTTGTCTCATAAAGTTCTTTACCTTTATCTGTATTGTTACAGTATTTGATCACTTCAGCTACATCTGCATCTGACATATTAAATGGAGGCATGACACCTGCTGTAAATCCTTCCGGTACATCTTTATCCGGATTAGTGATCGCATCTTTGAGGTATGCAGCGTCATATTTGTCGCCTATTCCCATAAGTGACGGTCCTACAAGTTTCGCATCTGTATCAATAGAGTGACATCCTGCACAGCCATTTGATTCATACAATTCCTGACCTTTAGAGATCTTCACATCCGGTGCACCAGGTGTACGTTTAGCACTTTCGAACCATTCGTCATACTCTGCTCTCGAAATAACATGGATCTTAGAAAGCATATATGAGTGTCTTGTTCCACAGTATTCAGCACATTCCACATCATAAGAACCGATCACAGGTGAGTTGAACCATTGTTTTGTCTCACGTCCAGGTACCACATCTTCTTTCATACGGAAAGCAGGTACATAGTATGAGTGGATCACATCATTGACAGGTGCTGTCATTTTCAAGATAACATTTTGATCTTTAGGTACATACAATTCTGCTGTTTTGTGAACATATCCACTTTTATTTGCAGGGTATGTATGGCTCCAAGACCATTTCTTGCCTTCCATTTTAATGACGATACTTTCGCTCTCTGCGGGCATAGTTCTCAATACTTTCATTGAAGAGTAACCATAGTAAAAGAATACCATCAAAATAATGACCGGAATAACTGTCCAGGTAATTTCCAACAATGTATGGTGTGTCAAAGTTCCAATATCTTCATTTTTTACTTTATCTGCACGGTATTTCCACGCGAAATAAATCATGGGTCCGATAACAGATAAAAATAACAGTACCGAGATCCAAATATGTATCCAAAATGCCTGATCGAAATCTGCAGCAAACGTTGCTGCACTTGAATTAAATCCTTCTAACATAACACCACCTTAATTTGCATTTGGCGCTGACGTAATATAACTATCAGTCGCGTATTGGAAATTAGGAACATCAACTCCAATAACAATAACAAAGAAAACTGCAACCAGGAACAAGGCAAATATAACACTTGCTCCAATAAGTTTCTCACCTTTTAAGTGCATATAATACATAACGATCAACCAAGCTTTAGCCACTGCAATAAGCATTTGCGCTAGGAATGTTGAATGTGTCATAAACATATGTGGTTGCACAAATGTAACTGCTGTTAATAATAGCAGTCCTACCAGTACTTTATAATAAACCACTCTCTCTTTTTGATAATCTATAGTTTTAGTGTCCACCTGTTCCTCCTGCTGCGCCGATCATGTAGAAATAAGGGAAAACGAATACCCAGATAAGGTGTACGATGTCCCAATATAGTGCAATATTCCAATATAAAATGTGATGATCTTGTCTTACTTTATTCGCATTGATACGTTTAAGTAACCAAATCATAAGTCCAATACCGATAATGATGTGTAAACCATGAAGTCCAGTCATCGTAAAGTACATACCAAAGAACAATTTTTGTCCAAACGGTAAAGCCGTTGAATCAGCTAATAATTTATCATGCATAAGGAAAACCCCATGATGATACTCTGCTGTCCACTCAAAACCTTTAATGATCAAGAAAGCAGTTGCAAGAATAATAGTAGCCCAAATCATTAATTTGGCACCCTTCACATCTCCTACTCTCATTTTCAGCAATCCAAGCCCCATAGTCAATGCAGACACAAGAAGTATCACTGTGTTTGTTCCGCCAAGCAGTCTGTTTAAAGAAGCAGAGGCATTAATGTAATCTTGCGGATGAAGCGTATTATAGTAAGCAAGAGCAAGGAACATCCCGCCAAACATCATCACTTCTGTAAGCATAAACAGCCAGAAACCCAGTTTCCCGCCGTAAAAATCATCTTGCCATCCTTGAACTTCATGTTCATTTCCCTCGCGGTCAATCGCGATCTCAGGTACATATGCGTGTGCCATCAGTCAATCCTTCTCATTGTTTCATAATCAAATTTCACTACTGGTTCACCTTGGTGATACTCATAAGGGTTAAAGTCAACATATGGCACTTTTGAATGGTTTTCCAATGGTGGTGGTGATGTTGGTAAATGCCACTCCAGTGTTGTCGCATGCCATGGATTTGGCGTTGATTTTTCACCTTTTGTCCAACCTCTGAAGAATACCCAGAACATATAGATCAAACCGGCAATAAAGATCAGCGCACCGATAAATGACATTTGGTGATAGATCTGAAACTCCGGCAGGTAGTCAAAGTAACGTCTTGGCATACCATAGTAACCCGCGATGAACATAGGGAACCATAAAAGATTAAATCCTACAAAGTTCAAATAAAATGCAATTTTTGCATGTTTTTCATTATACATTTTACCTGTTACAAGCGGAAACCAGTAATGCATACCGGCAAACATCAAGAAGACAACCCCACCAAGAATGGCGTAGTGAAAGTGTGCCACTGAATAGTATGTATCCTGAAGGTGGATATCCACACCGATCATGGTGATCGTTATCCCTGTCAGTCCACCGATGGCAAAGGTGATCATCGTACCAAGCGCCCAGATCATAGGTGTTGAAAGTACGATCTTTCCTTGATACATAGTTGCAACCCAGTCATAGAACTTGATACCTGTTGGAACCGCAACAAAGAATGTCAGGAATGAGAATACTGTTTTAGCGATATCTGCCATACCTGATGTATAAAGGTGGTGACCCCATACCAGGTAACCAATACCGGCAATTGACGCTGATGAAAGTGCAATCGTTCTGTATCCGAAGATCTCTTTTCTTGAGAATGTTGGGATAATTTCAGACATGATACCAAATGCCGGTAAGATCATAAGATAAACCGCCGGGTGAGAATAGATCCAGAACAAGTGTTCAAACAATACCGGATCTCCCCCTTTTGCAGGATCAAAGATACCGATACCGAAGTATTTTTCCAAGATCGCAAGGACAAGTGTAATACCAACAACCGGTGTTGCAAGAAGCTGGATCCATGCCGTTGCATAGATACCCCATACAAACAGTGGCATTTTAAAGAATGTCATCCCCGGCGCTCTAAGTCTGTGGATCGTTACAAGGAAGTTAAGTCCTGTAAGGATCGATGCCATACCAAGAATAAACGCAGCTACAAGTGTCATAATAACATTTGTACCTGTGTTCAGTGAATATGGTGCGTAGAAAGTCCAACCCGTATCTGCAAAACCATCACCTACCCAAAGAGAAGATACAGCAATTGCCGCACCAAAAATGTAGAGCCAGAATGTAAACCAGTTCAATCTTGGGAAAGAGACATCTTTCGCACCGATCATCAATGGCATAACGATGTTTCCGAATACCGCAGGAATCCCCGGAATAATAAATAGGAAGATCATAATAACACCGTGAAGTGTAAACGCCTGGTTAAATGTATCTCCGTCTATGAACTGCTGCCCCGGTGCAAACAATTCAAAACGCATTAATAATGCCGTTGCTACTGCAACAAAAAAGAATGTAAACATGACGGCTGCATACATTATACCTATTCTTTTATGGTCTACTGTAAGCATCCATTGCATGAATGTACTTTTAGGGTGCCCTATGGCACAGTGTGTTTCGTCAAAATAACTTTTACTCATCTATTGTCTCCTTTGTCTTGATGGTCATCTTCTCTCTTGGTTGTTTTAACCAAATAGATAAAAAATGCCAACATTATTAGTGTCATTAACACGCCTACTACTTTTTCCCACATAAATACATATGTTTTACCCTTAGGGTCATATGCAAAACAAAAAAGCAGATTCTTTGCTATTGTCGGTCCAACTTTTCCTTCACCTGCTTCCATTAATGCCATCTTCACATCAAAAGGCAGTTGCTCGATACCGTTAAGGTAACGTGTGACTTTTCCTTTCGGTGACAACATGATCAATGCAGCCGGATGCACATAATCTACTACACCTGCCTTGGACAGTGTCTTTTCATATTCGAAACCGACAATATTCGCCAAAACAGCTGTAGAGTTATTATCACTCAATAAAAAGTGCCAGGCATCCTGAACATACGGTCTGCTCATTGAAGACAACATTGTTTTACGCTTTGCAGCTGCCAACGGTGGTGTTTCATCCTCCGCGAAGCTTATGGTCAGCACTTTATAATCTGTATTTTCTGCCAGGTCCAGACGAGAAAGCATTTGTGCCATATCTTCCAGTTGAGGCGTACATATACCTGCACAGCGAAAGTAGTTCAACGAGATCATAGTCGGTTTGCCATCCATGTACTCTTTAAGCGTTCTACTTTTCCCTTTTTCATCAATAAAAGTAAGATCAAGCGGAACCATCGCTCCAAGATTTTCTTCTATACCCAATTGATTTGCATTTATAGTCACTACCAGCGTTAAAAACATCAAAAGTTTTTTCATTTACCCTCCAAACAATTTTTCTATATTTACAAAATATATCCGATTATTCTAGACTAATGCCACTTAAAAGGTAATAAAAACGTATAAAAGATGCATCATTTAATACATAATTAACACTTTAGTGCTAATAAAAATAAATATTTTAATAAAGAATAAGTTTTAATGATTTTATATTATAAAAATTTTTGAAGTATATTGTCTAGTTGCCTATAAGACGGGGTTTATTACCCCATAAGACGGAGTAATAAAAGTACGTTTACGCTTTGCCTTTTGCACTTTGAATGGAGTGTATATACTGGTAATCCACTGTAATATTTTGTTCTTTGGGGAGATGATCGGAGAGTCTTCGGACCATACCTTCAAAATCTTCAAAGAGATAGTTGGCCATAGAACCCGGAATAGGGTTGATCTCATTGAGTAAAACTTCGTCATCAACCACAAAAAAATCACAACGGATGATGCTTCCTTTAAAGAGCGGATCATAGATCTTTTTGAAGCTCTCCTGAATATTCTTTTTCAGCTCATCTGAAATATCTGCAGCCAGGACCTGGGAATCTCTGGAAAAGTCCATGTATTTCTTTTCAAAATCCAGGAACTCTTCTTTATGCGGTTCTTCCACAATGGAAAGTTCCCATTCAGAAGTGAAAGCCCCTGCCTGGTTAAACTCTTTCACACCCTCTATAAAAGGTTCTACGATCACATCTGTATCGAACTCAAATGCGACATCCAGTGCATAATCAAGTTCAGAAGCTTCTTTGACGATACTCACACCGATACTGGAACCCAGACGTACAGGTTTGATGATCACCGGATATGCCATAGAAATCTTTCTTTCATCATTTTTGGAAAGATACTCATAGTCTACCGTTTTCACACCAAGACTCTCAGCCAAAAATTTCGTATAAAGTTTATTATAAGAGAGTGCAGACGCTTCCATACGGGGAGAAATGAAAGGAATGCCGTAAAATTCCATGAGTGAAGATATCTTACCGTCTTCACCATCTCTACCGTGGATAAGATTCAATGCGACATCAAAACCTACTGCTTTAGATCCAAACATGCCATCGACAAAGAATCCACCTTGCTTCAGAGTCAGTTGCTTGCCTTTTTTATACTCGCCGGAAGAAAAAAGTTTAGAATTGATCTTATCTGTATCTACAAGATAAAATTCTCTGTTTGGAGAGACAAAAATATAGGTTAAGGTACTTTTTTTAAGTACTTTCTTCATGGTAATCGCAGAGACGATACTAATTTCATGTTCAAAGCTTGAACCCCCAAATAGGATGGCTATATTCATTTTATTTCCTTTACACTCTATTTACGCGCAGGGTAGGTTTATCCACCCCACATATTATTTGACAGGACTACAACATCTTTGCAAATTCACCAAAGATATAGGCACTCTCATGTGGTCCTGGACTTGCTTCCGGGTGATGCTGTACTGACATACTTGGAGAGTCATTGTATTTGAGTCCCTCAATGGTATCATCAAAAAGATTTACATGTGTCACTTCTGCCACTTCTGTAATGTTGTCCGGTACATTATAGTTATGGTTTTGTGCTGTGATCTCTACTGCACCAGTGACAGTATTTTTCACAGGATGGTTTCCGCCATGGTGTCCGAATTTAAGTTTATACGTGTCATAACCGTGAGAGATGGAAAGCAACTGATGCCCCAGACAGATACCAAAAAGCGGCACTTTACGGGCAATAAGTTTTTTGATCTTCTCCTGTTCCTCTTTTAAAATAAGCGGATCACCTGGTCCGTTTGAAAGGAAAACACCATCTATCTCTTTGGCATCTATCTTGGCAATGATCTCTTCGGCAGATAGTGAGTTGGGAACGACTGTCACTTCCATGCCAGCATGTGTAAGTTCATTGAGGATATTTCTTTTGATACCAAAATCGAGTGCAATAATTTTTTTTGTTGTTTTAGGTATCTCATATGCAAATGTATCTGTACTGTAACGCGCTTCTGTATGCACATACGGTTCTTTTGTACTAACCTGCTCGATATAATTTACCTCTTCTATACGAGGAGAAGTCTCTAACACTTTTTTTAGCGCTGCTTCCTCATGGATCTCGGTAGAGGCTACCATCATCATGGCACCTTCGGATCTAAGCATCTTTGTTAAAAAACGTGTATCGATCTCAGTAATACCAAGTACATTTTCTCTTTTCAGCAATGCTGCCAGAGTCTCTTCACATCTGAAGTTGGAAGGTCTGTCCTGGTAGGTACGAACGATGATCCCTTTACAGTGTGCACCTTTACTTTCCATATCTTGCGCATTACACCCTACATTTCCTATCTCAGGCATGGTAAATGTAACGAACTGTCCTGCATACGAAGGATCGGTCACAATCTCCTGGTAGCCTGTCAGAGAGGTGTTAAAAACGATCTCTCCTACAGAGGTACCTTCTGCGCCAAAACTTTTGGCTTCAAGCAATAGTCCATTTTCAAAATAAAGTGAAACCTTCTTCATTACAGCATGCCTCTCTTCGAAAGTTCTTCCTGATAAAACCGTTCATAAAGCAACTCATAATCCTGTGAACCGGGGATCACTTCTTTTTCCATACCCCTGATCTTGTCATAGACGATATCATCTATCTCGTCGTAGGCATCGGCAAAGGCTTTGAATGCTTTAAAAATAACATTTTTGACCTGATTTTCATTGACATCATACTCTGCCAAATAGTTCTCATACAACTCATCGAGGATAAGGTGTGCCAAGTCATTATAGCGGTCATCATAATTCATGATCACACCTGCTTCAGGTGCCATTTTCTTTTTGATCATAAAGAAAAGCTGTCTCTCGTCTGCATGCTGGAATTCTATTTCATCATAATTTTCATCTAGGATCTTTTTGACTTTTTCATCAAGTGCATGTTCTTTAGCCAGGTTCTCATCAATAACCTTCTTACATGCTTCAACCACTGCATCTTTGCCTTTAGGCATAGTGATGAAAGGTGCATTCGCCAAGTCAATACCGATCTTGCTTGCTACATATCCTGTCTGTTGTGGTTTTAATCTCATACTATTAATTCCTTTTCAAATTTTAAGTCGCATGAGCCTGCTGCTGAAGCAAACTCAGTGTTAGCCTAGCCATTTGGGCTTTGCTCAAATGGCGTTACCTTATAATGGTATCTTCGCGTTCCGGGCTTGTGGAGATGATCCCCATTTTCGTCCCTATCATCTCTTCAAGTGCCAGGATGTATGACTTCGCTGTCTCCGGAAGCGCATCAAACTCTCTTGCACCTTCTGTCTTGTCCCATCCCGGAAAACTTTTGTAGATCGGTGTGGCATCTTCAAGCTCATAGGGAACATAGTTGATCTCTTGTCCGTCCACTTCATATGCCACACATACTTTTACTTCATCAAACCCGTCAAGCACATCCAGTTTCATAAGGGCTACCTGATCCACACCATTGACACGCACTGCATGACGCATAGCAACAGCATCGAACCAGCCGCATCTTCTCGGACGTCCTGTGGTGGTACCGAACTCATGCCCGTTTTTACGAAGCCTGTCACCCTCTGCACCAAAGTCTTCACTTGGGAAAGGACCGTTACCTACTCTTGTACAGTATGCTTTGGCGATACCCGTTACCTTACCAATGTCTTTTGGGTTGATCCCCAGACCCGAACATGCTCCCGCAGAAACCGTGGTGGAAGAAGTAACATAAGGGTAAGTACCGTGATCGATATCAAGCATGGTCCCCTGTGCACCTTCCAAAAGTATCTTTTTATCTTCATCCATAATTTTCCACATGAGCTGTGTTGTGTCTGTGATGTACTCACCAAGTACGGCTTTATAACCTTCTAACTCAGCTAAAAGTTCATCTTTCTTGGGTGATTCAACACCTATGGCATCAAAAACCGGTTTATTCATTTCAAAATAGGCCACGATCTTAGCCGTCAGTTTTCCAGGGTTGAGCAGTTCACCCAGTCTGTGTCCTACTCTGGCGATCTTGTCACCATAGGCAGGTCCGATTCCTTTTCCGGTCGTACCGATAGCTTTGTCACCCTTCAAGCGTTCTTTGGCCTGATCAATCAGTGCATGGTAAGGAAAAAGTACATGTGCTTTATCAGAAAGGAAAAGTCTTCCCGTAAGGTTGTCAAACTGTTCCATCTCTTTGATAAAATCTTTGGGAGAAAGCACCACACCGTTTCCTACGATATTTTTGGCGTTAGGGTTAAGTACCCCGGAAGGGATAAGGTGAAGTGCATACTTTTTGTCACCAATGACGATCGTATGCCCTGCATTGTGTCCCCCTGCAAAACGGCACACATAGTCGTGTGTCTGCGCCATATGGTCAACTATCTTCCCTTTACCTTCATCTCCCCATTGGAGACCTACAATTAAATCTGCTTTACTCATTCTTTATCCTCTGATTTACTCATTTTACTCGCGATGCACTCATCTGTATAGAGTGCAAATCCTGCTGCTTCCACACCATCTATCGTGTAGATCCCGCCCATAGCCAAAAGATTGTTGCCTTCAAACATTCTGAATGTTAGAGAATCATAATACCTCATCTTTGCATAATACAGAGGTGAGATGACCATCTTGTCATAATCTACATTCCGGGCAGCTTCTTTGATCTTCTCAAGCTCTGCTTTGATATCTGTCGGAAATGCTGACAGGTCATTGAGGTCATCCACAGAGTTGATGCGAACAAGTTGTTCTATCCAGGAGAGTTCAGCTCCCATGATCTGCTCAACATGCATCGACTTTAAGACTTCAAGCGATACTCCATACTTTTCATTGAGAAGGTGGGGTATAGATATATTGGATATCTGCATAACCGGCTTGGCGCCTATCTCTTCCAGAAGCATTGTCGTTGTTTTTGCTATCTTCTCAAAAGATCCATCGATCACTTCAGCACCGATCTGATACTGCTCTTTAGTTGGAAACGTCACGGTCGGCTGGATGTAGAACCACTTCTTGGACTCTGTACTTCTACCCAGTCTTTTAGTTACGATACGTACAATATCTGCTGTAGAATCAGCACGCAGTGTCACTTCATGATTCTCTTCGTCATTCAGTCTCACCAATGGTTTCTGATCATCAAAAGCTTCATGTTGATGGTAGGAAAAAAGTGGTGTAACGATCTCTTCAAAACCAAGATTATCAAGTATCTCGGCTGAAACAAATTCTATCTCTCTTTTTACTTTGGCAGATTCACCAAAATAGAGTTTTGACCCGGAAGGGATTTCATGTTCAAATATCATTATTTCTCTTCTTTTTTCAAGCTTGATTTAAAATACTCTTCATTAAAGACACGGGATGCAGTACCGTCAAAATCTCTGCATCCGAGTTTAGCCAGAGCCAATTCAACCGCATTGACCACCCATACCATTTCATAAGTCGGGATAAGTCCCATTTGATTGATACGGAAGATCTTTCCCTTTAAGTGATCCTGTCCGCCTGCTACGTTTACACCAAAGTCTGTCTTGAGTAAATCACGTATCTCTTTAGCATTTTCGTCATCGATGGTTGTCATAGAACGTGCCGGAGTGCTTGGATATGAATGTAAGCCAAGTGCTTCTAAAGCAAAACGTGTAGCTTTGGCACGACGTGCAGTGTCACAGTAAAGTTTTCCAAAACCATCATTTGCTTCTATCTCCTGAAGTACTGCACGCAGTCCTATGATCAGTGTTGTAGCTGCTGTATATGCTGTGGTGTTTTGAGACTGTTTTTTGATCTCGGATGCAAGATTAAGGTAATACCCTTTACCTTCCCCGATTTTTTCAATAGCAGCATTACTCAAACCAAGGATAGACAATCCCGGTGGCAGCATTAATGCTTTCTGGCTTCCGGCAATTAAACAGTCAATATTGTCAATATTAATACGTTCAACACCTACAGCTGTGATCCCATCGGCAATGATCATAATATTTGGATTGACCGCTTTAACAGCAGCGGCTATCTCTTCAACAGGGTGACGAAGTCCACCTGCAGATTCAGAGATCTGAATAGCAATAGCATCTACAGAAGAGTTGGCTTTAACAGCTTCCAGAACTTCTTCAACAGAAGCCGGGGTATCCCACTCATGTTTGATCTCTATATTTTTAAGTCCGGATGCAAGCGCGATCTTTCCGAACCGTTCACCGAATTTTCCTGAGTTGACAGAGAGTAACGTATCATGACAAAGATTTGTCACGGCAGCTTCCATGGCACCTGTCCCCGTAGAGGCAAGCATGATCACTTCATCTGTAGAAAAAAGGTTAAAAAGAAGTGCACGGGTTTCAGCAAAGATCGCTTCAAACTCTGGTGTACGGTGGTGCAGCGTAGGTGTTGCCATAGCCAATCGCACAGACTCTGGTACTGGCGTAGGTCCGGGTGTAAAAAGTAGCATAACTATCCTCTTTTGTGTTTACATAATTACGTGGATTATATCTAAAAGGAGGTTAGAAGATGTTTTGTTATTGGATCAGGAGTATCTTACTGGGTTTATTTCCTGTGTACTGATCTGTACACAAGACGTAAAATAAATCTTTTAGATGTCACACATTAAAGCAAAACTTTTAACAAATGGACCAGCCATAGACGGGTTTTTGATCATTGCTTTAAAATCGCCTTCAACAAATTTTAACTTACCTGTTGCAAAAGCCATCCCCATTGAAGCCATAGAAAGTGGTTTTGTACACCATTTGTCCCAGTCTTTCTGTGATGCTCTCATGTCCCAGTCAGCGCTCTCACCATCATACAAACCGGCACGTACTGCCTCTCCATTTTCTACAACAAATACACAACGTGGTTGATCTTCATCTTTAAATCCACATGTGATCACTGAGTTAAAATTGATATCAGCAAGTTTATCTGAAACTTCTGGTTCTGCATTCCATGCATCTTTAAGTGCGTTTATCCATTCGTCTGTAAAAAGTTGTGCCATGTTGTTCCTTTAAGGTCGTAAATATTATGAGAGTTTCTCATCTCTTTCAATTTACCTTCTCTTGCCTTAAGTCTCTAATTAAAATCCACTCTTTTCATCAAAAGAATTGCAAATGAAACGATTTGTACAGCTCACGCTACTTATACATATGTTGATGTTATTTTACTCTTAAGAAAGGGTAATAGTCTGTTGCCCTATCTCTTTATATCTTGCATAATAATGCTCTACAAAATCTTTGATCTCTTCTTTAACAGGAAGATATACCCCATTGTTTTTTACAGCGTAATCATTCAGGTAAACCTGAGCATCTACTTTTTCAAGATAGTTCTGTGCCAATTTTTGATAGGCATCCTGATAGCCATTCTTCATCGCATCATATTTACTGTAATCGATCTTTATCTGACCATCATATGCAATCACACCAGTAGCAAACAAAATATCCAGGTGAATTAAGCCTTCACAGTAATACGGCAATACTTCACCTACTTCCCTCCATGCCATAAGCCCCACTGCACGCCCTACCAGGTCATTGATGATATGATCTTTCAGCTCTTCACGTTCGTTATGAAAAAATGCCATGAGCCCACCCGAAGTGGCTTTGAACTCTTCGATGTTTTTAAACTGTCCCGAACCGTTCATCTTCGTCTCTGTGTCTGAATCTATCCACAGGATGTGTCCGTACTCATGTCCTATCGTAGAGATGTCATAAAGCTCCTGCCAGAGTTTAGGTTCATTGTCCACCAGTGCTTTTTGTTTTTTGACAAATGCTTCACCCATCGTCTCCACTGAGAGTTTCATGACAGGCTTGGATTTCTTAGACTCCATCACAAAGTCTGCGTAAGCAAAGATCTTCTTTCCCAACTCTGCTGAAACCTGTTCATCGTTAGGTACGACCTGAGCTGAAAAAAGCCCGTTGAATTCTGCTGCGTAATAGAGGATAGGCTGTCCAATGTAAAGCTGTGTTTCATTTACCTGTAAAAGATTTTTACTCATGGTATGTAAAGCTTCTTCAGCAAACTCTTTTGCCATTTCATAGGCAAAAAGTTTGATGTTGTTACGTGTATCTGACCCCTCTTGCAGTTGAGGATTGACAATACGAAGATCCCATTCCAGCGCTACGGCTTTTCTGTAATGATCTTCATAATACTCTAAGGGATGCCCTACCTGCAGTGGTGTCGTTACTGCCATCCAGCGTCTGTCTACCTCTGCCCATTTTCCTATGAGTTCATCGGTTTTTTTATGTGAAAAAGCTACTTTTATCGCAGTGAAATAGGCGATCCATTCAGATTTTTGATCAAATACCTCATCTTCATGTTGATTGAGCAGTGCTATGAGTTGCTCCAAAGCTGTGCTTACCTGTGCTACTTCCTGAGGGAATGCTTCAGCATACGCAACACTTTTATAACCAGCATCTTCTTTCTTAAGCACAGAATAACATCTATCCCCCACACATCCGCTCTCATCCGTATCAAGCAGAGACTCCCCCTGAAGCATTTCAAATACTTTGGCATCATCTCCATTGAAGTGTTCAGAGAGTTCAAGATTGACAGTATAGATGATCTGATGCGTCCAGTGGCTCTGCCATACACTCATGGACACACCAACATAATGTACCCCTAACATGAGTGAGCGGTAAAAAGGAGTAAGAAGCTTATTCTTTTCCACCCAGGAGATAAAACTTTCATGACGTGTGATATGCATCGTACTCACAAACCCATACGCCAACTCTTTTTTCATGGCTATCTCTTCTTTAGAAGCACCATTCTTCTCCAAAACCTGCTCCAAAGCATCTTCACGCAAATTTACTATACGTGTCAGTGCCGCCATCTCGGAATCTTTGTCTCTGGGGATATCCAGTAGCTTTAAAAAAGCATCTACTACTATATTAGCACGTTCGTGTGTTTTACTCTCATCAAGTAATTCATAGTACTTGTTCAGACTGCCTTGTCTGAATTGAAGTTCGTCATAAATGACTTGTAAATCTTTCATAAATTGCTGTTTCATTTTTATATACCTTTATTGTCTCGCGTAGGGTGTTGTCTCCCGACAACACCTTTTAATTTTTATTTCAATACATATTTTTGGTGTTGTGAGGACACAACACCCTACATTTACTTATTCTTTAACATCCCAATAATCGGCTTAGCCAACTCCAAAGCCTTCCCCCGGTGAGAGATCGCCGACTTCACCTCATCATCCAATTCACCCAAAGTCATATCATACCCCACAGGGATAAACATCGGGTCATACCCAAAGCCTTTATCACCTCTGACTTCATCTATCACATCTCCATGCATCCAACCATGTACCACATACTCTCCATATTTCGAAATAATGGCAATGGCTGCTGTATAGTATGCAGGTGTAGATTTTAACCCTTTTTCTTTAACCGCTTCTATCAGTTTATACAAATTGTCTTTATCTGTTACGCCAACCCCTGCATAACGTGCAGAGTAGATACCCGGTGCACCATCCAGTACCGGTAAAGAGATACCGGAGTCATCAGCTATGACCAAATAGTCTATTGAAGGATTTTTTACACCCAGTTTCTCATAAATCGTACGTGCTTTGATGAGTGCGTTGGCGGCAAAGCTATCTCCATCTTCTACAATCTCGAATTCTCCCAGTAAGTCAGAAAAAGGGACTACTTCATCTTGACACATCTGTTTAAATTCACGTAGTTTGCCTTTGTTCCCCGTTGCTAAAACCAATTTCATCAACTCTTAACCTTTTAGTACTATAATGAGAGAAATTTTATCGTATTAAAGGTATCACAATGATTAAACAGATAATGCCCCTCTCTCTTATTGTAGGACTAAGATTCTTCGGACTCTTCATTGTTCTTCCCGTTCTTTCTATTTACGCACTGGATATGGAAGGTGCTACGCCATTCCTTGCCGGTCTCGTTGTGGGGGGATATGCCCTTACCCAAGCTGCTTTCCAAGTACCATTTGGGATGATGTCTGACAAGTTTGGACGTAAGCAAATCCTTCTTTTTGGACTGCTTATCTTCATAGCAGGTTCTGTTATTGCAGCACTGAGTGACAACATTTATATGCTACTTATCGGGCGTTTCCTGCAAGGTGCAGGGGCCATCGGTTCTGTAGTATCAGCGATGATCGCTGATCTTGTTAAAGAAGAACAACGTGCCCATGCTATGGCTATTATGGGTGGAACGATTGCACTGAGTTTTGCTGCAGCGATGATCATCGCTCCGCTTGTAGGTGGGTACTGGGGCATAGACAAACTGTTCTGGCTTACCGCTATTCTCTCTGTGATGGCGATAGGTATCCTGTTTACCGCTGTTCCAAAACCCCCACACATCATACACTCGTACTCTGAGGAAGAGTCAAAGTTCTTTGAAGTGTTCAAAGATAAAGCACTGACACGTATGTATATCACCTTTCTCTTCCACTCGAGCATCATGACCATGGCGTTTTTTATCATACCTGTGGTGATGACACAGTCTATTGATGAAGGTGGTTTTGGCTGGGAAAAAGCAGAACTTTGGAAAGTTTACTTCCCTGCGATGATCTTTGGATTCATCGCTATGGCACCTGCAGCTATCTTCGGTGAAAAATACGGAAAAGGAAAAGAGATATTCATGATCTCTGTAGCTGTTATCTTTCTTGGATTCTTAGCAATGGGTTTTGCAACAGATGCATGGGTATTTGTACTGGGTGTGGTACTTTTCTTCATCGGGTTTAATATGTTTGAACCGTTGCTTCAGAGTTTTGTAGCAAAATTTGCAAAAGTACACCAGAAAGGTGCGGCACTGGGTGTGGCTAATACCTTTGCCTATACAGGTATTTTCCTGGGAGGGATACTCGCAGGCTGGCTCATGCAGCACTATGACAGAGGTACTTTAGCCCTTGTCGTTGCCGTGATCTCTGTGGCATGGTTCATCTGGGTTGCTACTATGCCCAGTCCGAACAACAGAGGAAACGTCTATCTGCCACTGGATATCTTCGACAGAGAAAAAGTGCATGCACTTACAGAACATGAAGCGATCGTTGAATCCTATGTCAATGAAACAGAACAAATTGCTGTTGTGAAGTATGATAAAGATCTGATAGACGAAGATGAAGTGAGAGGGATGTTGAGTTAAAAATAACCACCGATAGTTGCTGCTATCGATGGTGAATGCTTAAACAAATATATCAAATAATACATTGCTAAACATACATAGCCTATAAACGCGATGACGTCTAAAAAATTATTCATGGCTTCCTCCTTTCTGAGAAACCATCCCACCATCTTCCCTAAATTTACGCCAAAAAAAAAGCCCTGCATCCCAAAAAAGAGATACAAGGCTTTACGATTCCTTTCACTATCAGCAAATAGCCAAAGAGGAACCATGAACAATAAACGTCATCGCATTTATGCTTATATTATAAATAAAACTTACTTAACTAGGTATTAAAGCTTACACTCTCCAAGCTCAACCACTCTATACTCCACATCCATCAAAGCACAGGCACGCTTCATAATACCCTCCTGGGTAAATCCAAACTTCTCAAAAAGCAGGTCTGCCGGTGCGGATGCTCCGAAGCTTTCCATACCCAGTACATCATCCGCGTAACGGTAGAACTCTGTCGCTGTTGCTGCTTCAACTGCAAGTACTTTTGTATTTGGATCAACGACTGTTGCTTTGTATTCTGCATCCTGTTCATTAAAGAGGTCAAGACATGGTACAGAAACCACGTTTGCCTTAATGCCAAGTACTGCTAAGTGACATGCTGCCTTCAGACAGGGCATAAGCTCTGAACCTGAAGCCATCAGTGTAAAGTTCGCACCCTTTCTCTTCTTAACGATGTAGGCACCTTTGCTTACTTCACCAAAATCTCTTTTTGGTTTAAGGGTTTGAAGTTTTTGACGGGAAAGTACAAAAGCGTGTGGTGCCTGCATAGTCAATGCTGTTCTCCATGCTTCTATGTTTTCAGTTGCATCAGCCGGTCTCCACAGATAGAAGTTCGGCAGTGCTCTAAACTGGCTGATGTGCTCTATAGGCTCATGCGTAGGACCATCTTCACCCACACCGATACTGTCATGTGTCCATACAAAGAAGTTTTGGATACCTGTCAACGCTGCGATACGTGCCGCCGGTTTTAAGTAGTCAGAAAAAACAAAGAACGTTGCATTGAACGGGATCGTTGTCCCGTACAGTGCCATCGCATTGGTGATCGCTGCCATAGCGTGCTCTCTGATCCCAAAGTGGATATTTCTGCCTTTGGGGAAATCTCCCATCTCTTTGAGCTCTGTTTTGTTGGACGGTGCAAGGTCAGCAGATCCGCCCAGGAAAGAAGGGATTGCCGTTGCTATAGCATTAAGGATCTTACCATTTGAATCTCTTGTCGCCATCGCAGCATCTCCAGAGAAATCCGGGAATTCGATCGCAGAAAAGTCCGGGTTAAGCAAACGGGAAAGTGCTTCATTTTGCTCCAAAAGCGGTGCTTCCTTTTGTCTGTGGATCCACTCTTTTTCTGCCAATTCACCATTTTCCAATGCACATCTGAAACGAATCAATACATCTTCAGGGATCTGAAATGTTTCATCCGGATCAAAACCTTCTTTTGTTTTAGATTCAGCAATGATCTTGTCTCCGAGAGGCGCACCATGCGTATGGTGTGTACCCTCTAACTCACCGGCACCTTTACCGATGATCGTATTTGCGATGATGATCGTCGGCCTGGTAGCAAACTTCACTTCCTCCAAGACTTTTTCAATGTCTTCATAGCAGTGACCATTGACCTTCATTACATTCCAGTTTTGTGCTTCAAAACGTTTTTCTACATCTTCAGACCATGCAATATTTGTATCACCCTCGATCGTAATTTCATTTGAATCATAGATGAGTACCATATCTTTAAGCCCAAGGTGTCCTGCCAAAGCACATGCTTCGTAAGAGATACCTTCTTGCAAGTCACCGTCTCCACAAAGACAATACACTTTATGGTCTATGAGTTCGCATGTTTCAGAGTTTACCTGATTGGCGGTATAAGCTTCTGCCATAGCAAAACCTACAGCATTGGCGATCCCCTGTCCCAAAGGACCTGTAGTGATCTCGATACCCTCAGTATGTCCGTATTCTGGGTGACCCGGTGTTTTAGAGTCAAGTTGACGGAAATCTTTCAGATCATCAAGGCTTACATCATATCCCCAAAGATGTAAAAGGGAATAGATCAGTGCAGAACCGTGTCCGCCGGAAAAAACCAAACGGTCACGGTT
>Ga0209013_10001847_pt1 | contig 19469 bp, 18 predicted proteins | sample Cruoilmetagenom2_FD_187291 | JGI IMG/M metagenome (GOLD analysis project Ga0209013, IMG submission 187291) | Oil polluted marine microbial communities from Coal Oil Point, Santa Barbara, California, USA - Sample 2 (SPAdes) (version 2) | ecosystem: Environmental > Aquatic > Marine > Oil seeps ...
TGCGCTTGGTCGACCTCCTCAACGTACCGTCAGGTACGCCTCCGGAGTTCTCCCGTCGCACGCCTTGTATACACAGGCATCTTCGACGTTTCGCGACAACACCTGGTGAGAAATGCGGGTTATAAAAACAGCGGCGGAACAGGGAAAGCAACCCATTTTTCCTGACGGAGGCATCAGCCGCTGTCCCTGTTTTCCTCAAGGAGTATTTTTCTGTAAATGTCCGGATCTGTATCCCCTTCTGTGGAAACAAGCAAAATTCTGGCGTTTTGATCCAGCTTCAATCTATCGGCCGTTTCCCGACAGGAACAGGTTTCCCGCAGGGCCATGAGCAGCCCCAGTGTCACGGCCCCCGATTCCCCGGAAATAAGGGATGGATCATCTCCAACAGGACGGGCCAGGGCCCGAATGCCCCGGATAGCGGTTGCATCCGGACAGGCGAAAAAAGCATCGGAAAGCGACCGAAGTATATTCCAGGCCAGGATGCTGGGCTCCCCGCAGGCCAGCCCGGCCATGATGGTGTGCAGGTCGCCGCGGGCTTTGCAGGGACCCGTCTTACCGGAAGATACGGAATCAAAAAGACAGGCGGCCTGTATCGGTTCGACCACAGCACAGACAGGTCTGCCACGGCCGAACCGCTCAAACAGATAGGCCTGCACGGCAGCTGCGAAAGACCCCACCCCGCACTGCAGGAACACATGGGTCGGCCGCTCTTTCCCCAGCTGCTCCAGGACTTCGTGCATCATGGTGAGGTACCCCTGCATAATTTTGAGGGGAATGTCCCGGTAGCCGCGCCACGACGAATCCTGTACCAGTATCCAACCCTGCTCTGCTGATTGTGCCGCAGCCAGATGCACCGCATCGTCATAGTCGCCTTCGATCACGGTTGTCCGGGCGCCATGGCTTTGAATATTTTCGACACGGGCCGGCGATGAACCCCGGGGCATGTAAACCACGGCCTGGCATCCAACCTGCTCCGCCGCCCACGCCAGGGCCCGGCCATGATTCCCGTCTGTCGCGGTCACAACCGTCAGGTTTCGTAAATCTCGCTGCACCTCGGGCGCTTTGAACAGATCAAAAGCAAGATCGCGGTTTTCCAGTTGGAATGTTCTGGATAGCAGATCCGCCAGGGCATAACTCGCACCGAGGACTTTGAAAGCCTTCAGTGAAAAGCGGCGCGATTCGTCTTTTACCCAGATCCGGTCCACCTGCAATTTTACGGCAAGGTTTTTCAGGGATACGAGCGGCGTAGGTTTGTATCCAGGGAGGCTTTGATGAAATGTCCGGGCACAATCCGCCGCGGCCTGGCCGAAATGCCGTGTCAGGCCTTCTGCAACTTCCGGTTCTCTGGCACCGGGATTGAAAATACAGGCGATGCCTGTTTTATCTCTGAACATTGCAGCCTCTCCCATCTATTTTCCTGTTTTCCAGCATATTACTTTGATGTGCCATGGCCTGCAAGCACAACTTTTTTAGAGTCTATCATTGAAAAAAATCTCTATGGTGATATAATCATATGGATCTGTAAGAGCATAAGTATTTGATATAGAAAGGTATCTGAGATGAATGTACTCGTAGTCGGCAGCGGTGGCCGTGAGCATTGTCTGGCCTGGAAACTCGGGCAGAGCCACCGCGTTTCCAACATTTTCTGCGCTCCCGGAAACGGAGGCATTGCCCGCCACGCGGAATGCGTTCCCATACATGCCGGGGATATCAAATCCCTCGCGGAATTCGCTATCGCGAGGAATGTGGAACTGACGGTCGTCGGCCCGGAAGCGCCCCTGGTGGCGGGAATTTCAGATGCTTTTACAGCCCGGGGATTGCGCGTCTTCGGTCCCACCGGCCCTGCCGCCCTGCTGGAAGGGAGTAAAATATTCGCAAAAGAGTTCATGGTCCGGTACGGGATTCCCACTTCGGCATTCGAGGTGTGTGACGACAGGGATGGGGCCATGGAGGTGATCCGATCTCTGAAGTTCGGCTATCCCCTGGTCATCAAAGCGGACGGCCTGGCTGCCGGCAAAGGCGTCATCATTGCCAGGAATCAGAAAGAAGCCTGCGATGCGGTGGATCTGATCATGGTGAAAAAAGCATTCGGAGACGCGGGAGACCGGATCATCATAGAGCAGTTCCTCAAAGGCGAGGAAGCATCTATCATGGTTCTCTCCGACGGCACGCATTTTGTATCCCTTGCGCCCTCCCAGGACCATAAGTCGATCTTTGAAGGCGGGAGAGGGCCCAACACGGGCGGGATGGGGGCTTTTTCTCCGTCTCCCCTGGTGAATCAACAGATGTCGGACAAAATATCCGAGGAGATCATCAAGCCGACCATTGAAGGTATGCGGAAGGAGGACAGGGAATACTGTGGCGTCCTCTATGCAGGCCTGATGCTCACCCGGGAAGGCCCCATGGCGCTGGAATTCAATGTCCGTTTCGGGGATCCGGAGACCCAGGTTGTGCTGCCAAGAATGGAGGATGATTTGCTCGAAGTTCTGGAAGCCTGTGTGAATGGGGATCTGGCCGGCGGGGAAATATCCTGTACCGACCGGGTCTGTCTCTCCGTTATTCTCGCTTCTGCCGGTTATCCCGGAAAATACGAAAAGGATTTTGAAATTCGCGGGCTTAGGGAACTCGAGAAAAAAGAGGATGTCCTCATTTTCCACGCCGGTACCGCTCTCGCGGAGGATAATTACAGGACCGCCGGCGGCAGGGTTGTCAGTGTCGGCGTTCTGGCACAGGATTTTGAACAAGCCATGGGACGGGCCTACCGGCTGGTAGAGACCGTTTCTTTCGAAGGAATGCAGTACCGTAAAGATATCGGGATGAAAGCGCTTCAGGTGAAGAATAAACCCCGCACCGATTAGATCCACCCTGATGCAGCGGAACAGCCCATGGACGGGAGGTTTAAGATGGCAGGTAAGCCGCTTGTTGCAATCATCATGGGAAGTGCTTCGGATTTCCCCATCGCCGAAGCGGCGATCAGTATTTTACGCAAATTTGATGTTCCTTTCACGGTGGAGGTCTCTTCCGCCCACCGGTCTCCGGATCGCACCGCGGCATACGCCCGGGACGCGAAAAAAAAGGGGATCCGGGCCATTATTGCCATCGCCGGCATGGCCGCCCACCTGCCGGGCGTCGTTGCGGCCCATACTGAATTACCGGTGATCGGTGTCCCTGTGGCCGCTTCGGATCTGCAGGGGCTGGATGCGCTCCTTTCGATCGTCCAGATGCCGCCCGGCGTTCCGGTCGCCTGCATGGGCTTAGGAAAGGCGGGAGGGAAAAATGCGGCCCTTTATGCGGTTCAGATTCTGGCTCTGAGTGACACCGGGCTTGCCCGCAGGTTCAGAAATTATAAAAAAGAAATTGCAGCCGGAGTCGAGGTGCAATCGCGGGATATTAAGAACAAGCTTTCCGAATCCGAATCATCCACCCCATGAAAAGCTATTTCATTATGTCGCTCGGCTGTAAATTGAGCCAGTTCGACGCAGCAGCATTCGGAGAGCGAATGCGTTCAGCCCGGTTAAAACCTGCAGCCATTCCCGCAGACAGTGATCTGATCGTGATCAGCTCATGCACGGTGACATCAAAAAGTGACGCCCAGTCCCGGCAGTTGATCAGGAAAGTGATTCGCGAGAACCCCGGAACACTGGTTGCCGTCATGGGATGCTATGCCCGGCGGGAGGCGGAAAGGATCGCTTCCATTCCGGGTGTTGATCTTGTTATCGCCGATTCCTACCATCCCGATCTCCCGGCCACGATTCTTTCCATGGGTGGAAAAGGGGAAAAAGCGCGGGTCCTGCCTCCGGCGGAAGCCGGTGAAAATTTTTTCCCCATCACCGGATTCGGAACGCGCACCCGCCCTTTCGTGAAAGTACAGGACGGATGCAACGCACATTGTAGCTACTGCGTGGTGAGACTGGTCCGGGGAAAAAGCAGGAGCGTGCCCGCAGAACAGGTGCTGAGCCAGGTGCGGTTGCTCGGCGAGAAGGGTTTTAAGGAAATCGTCCTCACCGGCATCAATATCGGGCTCTGGGGGAAAGATCTTCCCGGCCACAGGGCGTTGCTCGATCTTCTTCGCATCCTGGAGAAAAGCGGCGGGGTTCCGAGAATTCGTATGAGCTCCATCGAGCCCAGCGACATATCGGAGGCCTTCATCGATTTCATGGCGGATTCCTCCGTCATGATGGAACATTTCCATGTCCCGCTGCAGAGCGGCTCGGAAAAGGTCCTGAGGCGAATGCACCGGCCATATACGGCCGCGGCGTACCGGGATCTCATCCGGGCCATTCAGGAGAAAATCCCGGATGCCGGCCTCGGAACCGACATTATTACAGGTTTTCCGGGTGAAGACGAGCGGGCTTTTTCCGAAACCCATGACTTCGTCGCTTCTCTGCCATTTTCCTATCTCCATGTATTTTCCTATTCCGAGCGGCCCAACACCGGAGCGGCCTCCCTGGACGGCAAGGTGCACGGCACGTCGATCAGGAAGCGAACAAACAGGCTGAGAGCCCTTTCGAGGAAAAAAAATTTTGTATTCCGCAAGCGATTTCTGAATCATCACCTGTCCTGCCTGGTCCTCCATGAGAAGGGCCCGCAGGGTACATTATCCTGCCTGAGCCGGAATTACATCCGGATCACGGCGCCCGGAGACACCGCCTCTGAAAATGCCATCGTTCAGGTGCGCATCGGAGAGGTAACCGGGAAGGAAACCCTTGGCACGGTGACCCGGGTGGAATCTTAAGATGATGAAGCTCTGCATTGTTTCAGGCATTTATCCTCCGGATATAGGCGGGCCGGCTGTATATGTGGCCAGACTGGCCAGGGCCCTTCATGACAGGGGATTCCAGATCACCCTGGTCATCCCGGAGGGAAAAGGGGAACAGGAGGCGCCCGTGCCATTCAGCCTGCACACATTTGCCTGGGGATCTTCTGTCCTGTCCAGATATCTCGCGGCATACCGGAAAACCAGGGAACATGCCGCAGCCGGTGATCTGCTGTTTGTCAACGGATTCGGCGTCGCGGCCGTCATGGCGGGCAGGCGGGCAAAGGTGCCGGTTGTTCTCAAAGTCGTGGGAGATTTTGCCTGGGAAAGAGCCAGAAACCGGGGCCTGACGACCCTTTCCCTCGAAGATTTCCAGGAAAGCCATGGCGGGGCAAGCGTTCAGGCCCTCAAGAGGACTAGAAATTTCTTTGTCCGGAGGGCCGGCCTGGTGATAACGCCAAGCCGGTACCTGGCGGAAATCGTAAGAGGCTGGGGGATTCCATCTGAAAAAATCCGGATTGTTTACAACGCGGTGGAAGCGCCGGCAGAGCCGCTGCCGGAAAGCAACCAGGCAAAGGCAAGTCTCGACCTCCAGGGGCCCACCATCATTTCCGTGGGGCGCCTGGTAAACTGGAAGGGGATGGACGGTCTGATTCGCGTTTTCCCCGGCCTGCCCGGCAACGCGCGCCTGGTGATCGTCGGGGACGGACCGGAAGCGCAGCGACTTCGAAACCTTGCATCAGAGACGGGGCTGAAAAACAGGATTCGCTTCACCGGCGCACTCCCCCGCAGGGACGTACTCCGGTATCTGAAGGCAGCGGATATCCTGGTTCTCAATTCCACTTATGAGGGGCTATCGCACCTTCTGCTCGAGGGGTTGATGTGCGGAACGGCCATCGTGGCAAGTGATTGTGGTGGAAATCCGGAAGTGGTTGAAGACGGGGTGAACGGATTCCTGGTCCGGGCCGGCGAAGACAGCGAGCTGTCGGAGAGACTGGTGCAACTCCTGAAAGATCCCGGCCTGCGGGCAAGCTTTGTGACAGCAGGCTATCAGAAGCTGGAAAGCTTTGGCTGGCCCAGACTGCTGGAAGAGACGATCCACGTTTTTCAGGAAGCGGTGGGCGGATGCTGAAAGTATTGAACATCAGTACCGATGCGAGCCTCCTGGACAGGGCGGGGGGATCCCTGAATGATTCCCAGCAGAGGCACCGGCTGTACGGGGACCGGGTCCGGCAGCTCGATATCATTGTGCTCTGGCGGCAGGGGGCGGGAAGAGAACGGGTTGAGGTGGCGGAAAATGTGCGCGTCATTCCAGCCGTGAGCCCTTTTAAAAGCGGAGCTGTTTTTTCGGCCATCAGGCTCGGAAAACGGCTTCACAGAGAAACGGCATATGATTGTATAACAGCGCAGAACCCCTTTGATTGCGGATTCGTCGGATGGGTTCTCCGGAGGACCTGCGGTCTTCCGCTCAATATCCAGGTGCACGCCGAATTTTTTGATAATCCCCACTGGGTCCGGGGAAGCGTCAAAAGAAGAGGACTCCATTATTTCGGCAAGAAGCTCCTTCGGAGCGCGGATACGGTCCGCGTGGGGACCAGCCGGCAAAAGAAGCGCTATGTATCGAATATGGGCTTCCCCGAAGGCGATGTTTTTTTCCTCCCCGTCATTGTGTCGGCGGATCATTTCAGGAGGGAAAGCCCGGAAGGATTAAAAGAAAAGCTGTTTCAGAGCGGGGACCGGAAAATTCTGCTCCACGTGGGCAGACTGGAAAGACAAAAGAACCTCTCCATGCTGCTGGACGTGGCGCAGAAGCTGAAGGCCGGACGGAAGGACCTGCTTTTTGCCCTGGTGGGAGACGGCCCTGACAGGGAAAGCCTTGAGAAGGAAATCGCGAAAAGAAATCTTGGTGATACCGTGCGGCTCTTCGGTTTTATCTCCCGCGAGAAGGTGGTGGATTATTTCCTGGGCTGTGATCTCCTGGTGCTGACCTCACTCTTCGAGGGCACGTGCAGGGTACTGGTGGAAGCGGCTTTTGCGGGCAAGCCGGTGGTGACCACCAGTGTGGCAGGTGCCGATGATGTGGTGGTGGACGGAAGCACCGGATATGTCGTACCGGTCGACGACAGGGAGGCTTTTTCAGAAAAGATTTTACAGCTCCTCGCATCGGAAAAGACCATGCAAAGCATGGGACAGGCTGCCCGGGAGCACATGACCCGATTTTTTGATGAAAAAAAATTTCTGGACGGGCTTCTCACCATGTGGAAAGCAACGGCAGGGAAAAAGATTTCATGAAAATTCTAATGGTCACGCAGAAAGTCGACCTGGCCGATGATCTGCTCGGATTCACCCATCGCTGGGTGGAAGCCTTTGGCGTCCGGACGGATAAGCTCTATGTTTCTGCAATCCGGATCGGGGAGCATCGGCTGACCGGTAATTTTGTTTTGCTCCCCATGGAAAAAGGCAGGGGAGGGAGGGTTCGAAAGCTCGCCACCCTGATCGGAACCGCGGGCCGGCTGATCCTGAAAAAAGAGGTGGATCTTGTGTTTGTGCATATGTCCCCTGTTTTTTGCCTGCTCCTTGCTCCTTTTACAGCGGCTGCCGGTATCCCGCAGGTGCTCTGGTTCACCCATCGCTCGGCCGGGCTGACCCTTCGTTTCGCCACCTGGGTTGTGGACCGGGTGGTTACGGCTTCGAAGAAAGATTTTCCCATCCCTTCCCGGAAAGTGATCGGAACCGGGCACGGCATTGATTGCGACCATTTCACACCGGGAAAGAACGGGGAGACGCCGGCCCCCGGCGGGATGATTTTAAGCGTGGGCCGCATTTCTCCCATTAAGAATTATGAAAGCATGATTTCGGCGTTTTCCATGATCGCACCCGCCTACGGGCTTTCGCTGACCATTGTCGGCGCAGAGGGGACACCGGCCCAGAAAGACTATTTTGAAAAAATAAAACGGATGGCGGCCGGGACCGGACATGGCGGAAAAATTGTTTTCAGGGGCAGAATCCCGCACGCCCGGATCCTTTCCTATTACCGCAGTAGCATGCTTTTCGTAAACCTCTGCGATGGGGCCATGGATAAAACCGTGCTGGAGGCCATGAGCTGCGGCGTTCCGGTTGTGACGACCAACAGGGCTTTTGCCTCTCTCCTTGCGGGGCTTTCCCCCCGCCTGTATGTTCGGGAGAAAAATCCCGCCGCCGTTGCAGCCGCCATGGAGGCGGTGCTGCAACTCTCCCCCTCTGAAAGAAAGGCCCTGGGCGAGAAACTCAGACACAGAGTCGTGGAGGGGCATTCGCTGGAAGGATTGATGGATCGCATGCTCATGATTTTCAGGCAATTAAAAGGAGCGGGTCCGCCATGAAATTAATCTATGCCGGGAATGCCAGATTTCCAAGCGATAAAGCCCATCCTTTCCAGATTCTGCAAATGTGCGAGGCTTTTTCCAGGAAGGGCGTGGAGGTGGAGCTTGTGTATCCTTTCCGTAAAAACCCTCTCTCCGCAGAGGATATCCTGGAGTATTACGGGATTGAAGAGAATATCCGGATGACCCGCCTTTATTCTGTGGATGTCATCAATCGCTTTCCGGTAAAGTGGCAGAAGCTTCCTTTTCTCTTCCAGGGAGCCACCTTTTCCCTCCGCCTTTTAAGCTATCTTTTCCGGACGACAGCGGATGTCGTTTATACCCGTGACGCTTTCTCAATCCTGCCTCTTTTTCAGACGAGATCTCCTTCCGGGAGAAAAAATGTTTTCCTTGAAATCCACAAGCTACCTGCCAGCCGGCCGGGCAGGGGCATTGTTTTTCAGGTCGCCAGGAAAGCGGGCGGCGTGGTCACCGTGACATCCCATTTAAAAGAGCAGATGGTCAAAGAGGGCATCGACCGGAAAGCGGTGCTCGTCGCCCATGACGGCGTGGATCTCAAACGGTTTTCTTCCGTCCGGGAAGACAGGGAGGCGCTGCGAAAGAAGCTCGGCCTTCCGCGCAAATGCTTTCTTGCCGGATATGTGGGACGGTTCATAGCCCTGGACATGGAAAAAGGACTGGGTGACATGATCCGTGCCCTGGCCATCATCCGAAAAGAGGCGGCGGACGTGGAAATGTGTTTCGTGGGAGGGCCCCTGGATCAGGTGGGCGCCTACCGGGAGATCGCCGCATCCCAGGGCCTGGATCCGTCGCTCCTGCATTTTTTCGACCATGTGGAGCCCGGCCTGGTTCCTGCCTTTCAAAAGGCACTGGACGTCTGCATGATCCCCACTCCCTGGACGCATCATTACGCGTATAATGTGTCCCCCATGAAACTTTTTGAATATATGGCAAGCGGCAACCCCATTGTCGCCACTTCCCTTCCCTCGGCAAAGGAGGTTCTCGCCCACGGGAAAAACGCCCTGCTGACCGAGCCCGAAAATCCCGCGGATCTGGCTGCGGCGGTACTCAGGTTAAGAAAAGATGCGCAGTTCGCTTCCGGTCTCGCATCGCAGGCCTATCGCGATGTACAGTGTTATACCTGGGAAGAACGGGCGAAACATATCCTCGATTTTTTTGCTGCGAGAAAAGGAAATGGCGGGATCAGGGTTTAGCCCTGCCATTGACGAACGTTTTATGCCAGATCTGGAAAGTCAGGAGCGTCCAGATGGTAAACATATTGTAGACTGCCCCTGAGATATGATCGTCCAGTATTTTCTTTATTTCCGGAAAATTAAAATAGTCCCGGGTGGCCGGGCAATAATCAGGAGAAAGAACGTCATATGTGAAGTCTTTCAACGCGCCTCTCAGCCAGCTGGATCCCGGCGAAAACCACCCTCTTTTGTCTTTGTTCAAGATATGAGGCGGGAGATACGCTTTCATGGCTTCCCGGAAAATCCATTTGCTGTTTTTCTTGCCCCGCACCTTGTAATCTGTTGATATTCGAAAAGCGAACTCCGTTAATCTGTGATCCAGAATCGGCACGCGGTGTTCAAGGGCATTCGCCATGGTTGTTTTATCGAAGCGCAGGATCGATTCGTCAGGGAGCCATGTTTTAAAGTCCAGATACATGAGAAATTTCATGTGATCCTGAAACTTATCTTCCAGGTAGAGGCGTTTCAAGAATGGCCGGGTCAAATCTTCTGTGAATGGCGGTTGCAGAATCCTGGACAGTGTTTTCTTTTTCTGCCCCAGGAAAAGCAGGAAACGGTCCGTTCCCGGGGGTGTATTTAATTTTTCTTTCAGATTCCGTCTGCCTGAGAACTGTTCCAGAAAAAAGGGAAGGAGCCCCTTTCCGGGAATCCCCGGGATTCTTTGATACCGGTCCATCAGCTTACTGTAGTAATACCGGGAGTATCCGCCGAACAGTTCATCTCCCCCGTTTCCACCCAGCACCACGGCCACATCTTTTTTGGCTTCCCTGGCCAGCAGAAAAAGCGGGATCTGGCTTGGGTTGGGTACAGGCTCTTCCAGATGCCAGATGATTTTTTCAATGTGGTCTCTTGCATCGGTATCTTTAATAAGTAACTCGCGGTGATCCGTACCGAAATATCGGCTGGTCTCCCGCGCATATTCCAGAACCCTGTTAAATTTTCCAGCTGCTGAAGGGGGAATCTCGAAACCTACCGAATAGGTTTTGACGCCGGGGCCGACCAGATCACAGACCAATCCCAGGACGGCTGTCGAATCAATGCCACCGCTCAGGAAAACCCCGAAGGGCCTGTCGGCAATAATCTGTCGCTTTACGGAATCTTTTAAAAGAGAGGTGATCCCCTCTGCAGCCTCTCCTTTTGATTTTATTTCCAAACCATCCGGGATGTCCCAGTATTCTTCAATCCTGAGTTTCCCCTGGCAGCAGGACAGGCAGTGTCCCGCACGGAGCTTGAATACATTCTTGAATAAAGTGAAAGGGGCCGGTGTGAAGAAAAGGCGGAAGTGGTGGCACAGGGCCTCGTGATCGATGACTTTTGGAACGGGATGTGCCAGAATCGCCTTGATTTCCGAGGAAAAGATGAATTTGTTGCCGTCAAAATAATAATAAAGGGGTTTGATACCGACCCTGTCCCGGGCCATAAAGATTTTTTTTCATTTCTGTCATATATGGCAAATGCAAAAATTCCATTGAGAAGTCCGGGACACGCGTCTTTTTTTTCTTCATAGAGGTGCACGATCACTTCGCTGTCTGAATCCGAGGCAAACCGGTGGCCTTTTCCCTGGAGCTCTTTTTTTAATTCTTTATAATTATAGATTTCTCCGTTGCAAAGAACACAGATGGAATGATCCTCGTTCCAGATAGGCTGGCGTCCCTTCTCGGTCAAGTCAATAATGGAAAGGCGCGCATGACCCAGAGAGATATCTTCTCCACAGAAGACCCCTTCCTGATCCGGTCCGCGATGCTTCGTTTCCTGCATCATCTCCAGGATTAAAGCTTTGTCTGTAAAATTGAAACCGTTAATGGAGCACATAAGGAAAACTTACGGTAGATAAGGATTCGAAGCGCTGAGTTTCCTGTACAATGCCTGCGTTTCATCATCTTCGAAAGTGTTGTCCAGCGGTCTTTGGGATAACGATTTATCGACGATCCTGTTTCTTTTTGTGAGCAGCGTTTTTTCTTCCAGACCGGTGAGGAGGCTCAAGTTTTTTGCCCAGCGGTCTGCCCCGGGATCGAGAAGCTCTTCATAGCTGATAAGCACACCCGGATAGATTTTACTCTGCATGAGGAGCGTGGCATTGACGTCCAGCCATTCTTCCCTCCACCTGTCGAAACTCCCGCCGAATTTTTTGTATCTGCTCATTAAATAGTCACTGAAGTTTCTGTAAATACCGACAATCCTGATATCCCTTCCGGGAGCATGGATCATTCTCTCCACCAGCCGGATTAACCGGGAGGATTTTACAAAATCCGCTTCTTTGAATAATTTTTCGCTGAGCGCATCACATTTGCGCAGGCAGTATGCATAACCGAACCGTTCCGGGACCAGGGATTTTTTGATTTTATCTGCCCGTGTGTACCATTTGTACGCGGCATGAACAGCTGGATGCTCGAAGGCGCCTTTTGCCCGATCCCACTCCTCCCGGACGGGCACTCCGAAGTCGGCCCCTGCATTCGCAAGAATGGCGCAAAGAAGGGAAGATCCGTTCCTGCCCGTCCCTACGATTAAAAATTTTTCCTTTCTGTTTCCCAAAGCATTCAAACCCGTCTTTATTATTGCTCGCCTGGCTGAATCTGAATATGAAAAAGGGAGCGTTCGGAACATTGCCCGGGTCATTATATACAATTTCATTTGAAAAGCCAAAATTATGGTTTTTTGTCTCCTGACCGAGAGATGTGAAAGCGGGGAATAACTGTGTTTTGATGATGAGAAATTTACTTTTCAGGGCTAACCGCGCTTTATGCTATACTGCGTATTTAAGATGTGAAAATCTGAGCGGGACCCGGTTCCGGGCCTTGCTCTCATCAGGCGGGATCCGGCATGAACAACCCTGCGCCCAGGGCGGATTAAGACGGTAACCAGATGGAAAAATCAAGAGTTGCAGTCCTCAAAACAAGCCCGAGAACAGTGCTCGAGGATTATTATCGATTAATGCATCTTGCGGATTACCGGAAGGCGATCGACAGGAGTGTTGACACGGCGCTGAAGATTAACATCAGCTGGCATTTTTTCTACCCCGCCAGTTCCACGACGCCCTGGCAGCTGGAGGGCGTGATCCGGACCATGAAAAAGGATGGATACAGCCCGGACCTTATTCATGGCTGTCATAACCGGACCGTGGTCATCGATGCGCATCTGGGCGAGCGGGAAAACAAACAGATCCATGTGATCCAGGCCCACGGCCTGCGAAATATCCATTTATACGAAGGCGAGGAGTGGGTCAACATCCGGGATGCGGTGGGGGACCTGACAAAAGAGTTCCTCTGCCTGAACGAGGTATACCCGAAAGGATTTTCTATCCCGAAGCGCTTCATCGGAGAAAATATTATCCACCTGCCCACCGTGAAAACCCATGTTTTTACCACCACCACGGGCGCGATGAAAAATGCCTTCGGCGGATTGCTGAACGAGCATCGGCACTGGACCCATCCCGTGATTCATGAGACCCTGGTGGACCTCTTGATGATTCAGAAGAAAATCCATGCCGGTATCTTTGCCGTCATGGACGGCACCTTTGCCGGGGACGGTCCGGGCCCGCGCTGCATGATTCCCCATGTCAAAAATGTGATCCTGGCTTCCCAGGATCAGGTCGCCATTGACGCTGTTGCAGCCAAAATGATGGGATTCGACCCGTTGAAAGACATGAAATATATCAGGCTCGCCCATGAGAGGGGCCTGGGCTGCGGGGATCCCGACAGGATAGAGATCGTGGGAGATCGGGATATGGGGCGGGAAAACTGGCATTTTGAAGGACCTTTGAAACACATCACTTTTGCCGCGAAGATGCAGCATAAAATCTACTGGGGAAGGTTGAAAAGGTTTCTTGAATGGTCCCTCAAGACCTGGCTTGCCCCCTGGTCGTATATTGCCAGCGTTCTTTATCACGATCTCTACTGGTACCCCGGCAAGGGGAAGGCCAAAGTCCATGAGGCGCTGCAGAGTGCGTGGGGCAGGTTGTTCTTCAACTGGGAAAAGGTCCGGCCTGATGATCGGGGATGGTCCCAAGTCGGGGATGCTCCACCCCGCCTGGTCCGGAAGACAGGGGAACTGCTCTGCCTCGGGTTCAAAGTGCTCGGTAAATGCATCATGGAAGCCCCTGAGATCGCTGCCCGCAGAAGAAGGAAGGGAACGGCAAAGCCATCGAAGACCTGATCTTCAGCAGAATGAAAACCAGGATCACCCGGTTATTCGGTTTGCCGGGGATGATTACGGTCATCATCGTCCTGGCTGGATGCCACGGGGATGGAGAGTTGCAAAACGAGTCGGTCACCATTGAATTGGAAGAGGCCGAGTCGGTGCGTGCCATGGTCAAGCTGGGATCGGGCAGCCTGAGCGTAGCAGGCGGGGCGGAAAAGCTGCTCGAAGCGGACTTCGCATATAATGTTGCCGGGTGGAAGCCTGAAATTCAATACCGGGTCAGAGAGAAACAGGGAGAACTGACTATCACCCAGCCGGGAACAAAAAGCTGGTGGATGCGAGCCGGGACCCGGAACGATTGGAAGCTGCGATTCAACAGGAATATTCCTCTGGACCTCCGCTTCATTCAGAGAGCTGCGAAAAGCATGCTCAACCTGGGAAATCTCAACATCCACAAAATGAGCCTGCAGGTGGCAAAGAGTGATGTCACGGCGGACCTCTCAGGAGACCATTCCGCTCTCAGCAGGCTTGATATTGACATGGAAGGGGGAACCCTGACGATCGGGCTGACCGGAACGTATGCCTCTCTCACACGGATGAAAACAAACGCCTCGAGCGGCAAGATTGATATGGATTTAGCCGGCGCCTGGCATTGCGATCTCAAAGCAACCTTCAGATCTACTTCAGGGGACATCCGGCTGCATTTGCCCGAAGACGCGGGAGTCCGCATAAAGACAAAGACGATCACGGGGAAGGTTGAGGATGGAGGCCTTCACTTCGAAAACGGTGTGTACCTGAACGAGGCTTACGGCAAATCCACGGCGACGCTGGATCTTGAACTCTATTCCTCGAGCGGCGACATAATCCTGACAACAGGAAAATAGGAAGCAGGATACCATGGGGGATGCCTATGCATCACCTTTCTAACCTGAAGAGCAACAGTTATCAGAAAGGTTTGTTCATTTTCAGTCTGGCTCTTATCCTGCGCCTTGCTTCTATTTTATTCCTTCCCGAACCCCCGCTTCTTCCTGATTCCTCCGACAGCCCGTATTATTATACAATCGCTATGGGGCTGCTTCAAAAGGGAGGATTCTACTCTCCCCGGACAGGTGCCCCTGAAATTACAGAACCCCTGTATCCCCTCTTCATCGCTGCCGCCAGCCTGATAGGGGGCGGGAACCCCGTATTCATAAAGATCTTTCAGGCTGTCCTGGGAAGTCTCACCTGCCTCTTTGTGTTCCTTCTCTTCCGGAGAATTTTCTTCACTTCCTCCGGATTCCTTGCCGGGATCATCCTTGCCGTTCATCCCGTTTTGATTCAACAGGTCTCCCGTATTCTCACTGAAACACTGTTTGCTTTTTTACTGGTGCTCGTTTTCACGCTCTTTTCCTCGGCTGTGGAAAAGGCTTCTTCTCCATGGTTTCTGAGTACCGGAGTTGTCCTGGGACTCTGCATCCTTACCAGGGACATTGCATTTTACCTGCCCCTTTTTCTCTTTGTTGCTCTCTTCTATATGATGGAAAAGAAGAAGGCTGCCCTGAAAGGATGCCTTTTGATCGGTATGACGACTGTCTTAACCGTGACTCCCTGGATCATGAGGAACACGATGATAAGCGATTCAAATGCCCTTGTTGCTCACGAGATCGCAACGCATTACTGGACGGATCCGGAGGGAGGGGCGTTCAGTGACTCTTCTGCCGGTCTCTCCACGGCCATCCGATTTTTACCGTCCCGCCTGCGCCACCTGTTCGGCCACCCTTACGGTATCGGGCATCTCGGTGGGAATATTCGTTACAGAATGGTTCTATTTATCTTGAACGGACTTCCAATGAAGGCTCTGGGCGATTTTCTGATCGACTGGCGTTTCTGGTACCGCGGCACGGTCGTCCTCTGTCATTATCTGATACTTGCCCTTGCTTCCGCAGGATTGATCGTCAGTTTCAAAGTGAGAAAAAAAGCGGCTCCCCTGTACCTCCTTTTTTTTTATTTCATCACGGCCATCGTAGTGACAACGCATAATCCGCCATCCCGCTTTCTTTACCCCCTCTTTCCATTTTTTACGGGCTTTGCCGCTGCCGGCCTCTTTTACATCAGGGATTTTTATGGTAGTTATGTCCACCGTGGATCTAAAACGGATTGAAAAGATAAAAACAGAATTTGTGATTGAGGGATGATGTTGCTTGAGAAAGTATCCGGCAGGCTGACCCGGGAAAAACACCTATTGATTCTGTTGTTTCTTATGCCCTTTCTTCTCCGCCTGGCGTTTGTTTTTTATGTCGAGGTTTTCATGTTCCCCGGGACCTATTTGAAACTGGGCGATGAATCGGATTATCATTATCGCACGGTGGCTCTGGTGAGAGGTGCGGGGGTCAACATCAGCACTGATAAACTTGGCTATTACGCTTTTTTGGCCCCAATTTATTTTATATTCGGCCCTCACAGAATCGTGGCCATTATCATCCAGTGCATTCTCGGAGCGGCCGCCTGTATCCTCATATATCAGGTCGTCAGAACTGTATTTTCAACAAAGGTGGGAATGATTGCATGGCTTCTCTGTTCTCTATATCCGACGCTTATCTGGTGGTGCGGATTTTTGGTAAAAGAATCGCTTCTGGTTTTTCTTCTTGCGATGATGCTTTATACAGGCATGAAGGCGGGCCGATCCGGCTCCGGGACCGGTGTCATTCTCTGGACATTATGTCTTTTCTTTGCAGGGTTTTACACGGGGTTGACCAGGCTCACATCCTTTGCTTTTTTCCCTGTCATGATCCTGTGGATTATTCTTTCCCCGAAAGGCGTCAAAGGAAAAATATACTGTTTGCTGATTGTGGCAGTTCTCTCAAGCCTTTTTTTGCTCAGCTTCAAAATGCCCTTTGCCCCGTTTAACCGTCTGGAATATTCGAAGATAACACCTGCACCCCTGATAAACCGGTGGGTCGAATCTTTCAGCAATCCCTCAGAGCAGTTTGCGGTCGAGCAATTCGGATTTTCAGGTTTTTATCGCTTATGGCGTCCGAGACCGTGGTCATTTCTCAAACGGGTGCCCCTGGTCTGGCGTGCTTTCCCGGATAAAACGAATCGGGACCTCCCGGCCGTGGCAACCGGCCTGCTTTATCTGTTCCTCCTCCCATTCGCTGCCTATGGATTCGTCTGCGCACTGACCTGGAAGCCCAGGGATGCCATTTTTCTTTTTCTGATTCTTTTTGTTTTTACAGCGATTCACCTTTTTACACTCCAGAGACTGCGGTTCAGAGTCCAGGTCATGCCTGTATTTCTTATATTTGCCTCAACGGGACTTGTGGATACGTGGGATTATCTGATAGGCCTGATCAGGAAAAGGGTGAGAAAAGGGAGCTGATATGTCAACGATGAAGGGGAAGGTAAAAATTCTCCATCTCATCTACAGTCTGGAAATAGGTGGAGCGGAACGTGATCTGATTAATAAGTTGAAAGAATTCGACAGGGATCGATATGCTTTTGATATCTGCTGCATGGTTAAACGAGGTGAATTCGCGGAAAGAGCGGAAGAGGTCGGAGCACGCGTTTTTTGTCTCGGGATGAGACATAAACTCGACCTCAGCGCATTTCTTCGCTTCAGAAAGCTGGCCCGATCGGATCATTACGACCTGTTGCATCTGCATCTTTTTAACGCCGGTTTACTTGGCCGCCTGGCGGTGATAGGCGGAAAGATACCGGTTGTATACACGGTCCAGTCTGCCAGGACCCATCTCCCCCTCTGGAAAAGATGGATCGAAAGAGTCTTATCGCGAAAAACAGGAAAGATTATCGGCTCCTCGGATGCTGTGGGCAAGGCACTGGAGTCCTTTGGAGTCGCTTCCCACGTCATGACAACGATTTATAACGCGGTTGATTTTAACGAACTGGAGGCGTCATCTTCACCCTCGCGGGTCAGGAAGGAGCTGGGCATCAGGGAAACCACTTTTGTCATCGGGACCATAGCCAGGCTGAGACCTGTCAAAGGGGTCCGCCATCTGATCAGGGCCGCGGCCGGGGTCCGTCAGAGTGTTCCCGATTTCCGGGTCATCATTGCCGGAGACGGTCCTGAGAGGAAAGAGCTGGAATCCCTCAGCGCCGCCCTCGGTTTGACGGATACGGTCCGTTTCCTGGGCATGAGGCGTGACATCAGGGATGTGATTACAGCCATGGATCTTTTTGTGCTCTCCTCCGATTCCGAAGCCTTCGGCATTGCGGTCGTGGAGGCTCTGGGATGCAGAATACCGGTTGTCGCTTCAAGGGTCGGTGGCATCCCCGAAGTTGTCAGAGAGGGGGATACAGGGCTCCTTTTTACAGCGGGCCATGTGGATGAGATGGTGGAAAAAATCGTCTATGCCCGGACCCACAGGGAAGTCATCAAGGCCATGGCCCGGCGGGGGGAGGAAGACGTAAAGCATCGCTTTGCCGCTGCCGTTCTCGCAGCAAAAACCGAACAGGTCTACCTCACACTGCTTGGCGGTTCGTAGGGGCCGCCCGTGCATTTATTGGACCCAACCTGATGATTCCAGGGATTCCTGTCCGGGTTAAAAGGCGGGCAGTCATTCTTCTTCGGCCTGGATGCTCTCAAGAGCCTTTTCTGCGGCTTGATGTACCGCCCAGTTATCGTCGTTGAGGGCTTCTGTGAGCCCCGGGATGACATCTCCGGTGACAGGCCCGATTTCTCCCAGTGCAATGGCTGCAGCCACCCGGGTGTTTGTCCCGCGGGATTTTAAGGTCACCAGCAACCGGGGGACGGCGTCCCCGGCGTCCCCCCCGATTTTACCCAGAGCCAGGGCCGCATACTCGCTGATCGCTTCTCTTTCGTCCTGCAGTGCATTGATCAGAAAAGGAACCGCCTCGATTCCAAGTTTTCCGTAGATTTTCAGGATAATCGTCTGCTGGAGTTCCTTATCATTGCCTTTCAGTGTGTCCTGCAGGGCCGGCAGCGAAGCCGGGCCGATTTGCTTGAGTGACCTGGCGGCATATTTCCGGAACACGAATGTCGTCCACCCCGATGCGGTTTCCTCTTTCAAAGCCTGGATCAGGGTTGGGATAGCCTCCGCGGCAGCAGGTCCTATTTTACCGAGGGCAATGACCGCATTCTTTCGGCCCTGGAGAGACCAGGTATCCTTTTCCTGAAATACTTCCATCAACGGCCTCACTGCGACCGCTGCTTCGGGGCCGATGCCGCCCAGCGCTTCCACCGCATAGATCCTGACCTTTTCGTCTTCATCTTTGAGGCATTCCAGCAGCCCCGGAACTGCCGCTCCTGCGCCGGTACCGATGAATCCCAGCGCTTCTGCGGCAACCTGCCGGACCCTGGCGCTTTTGTCTTTGAGGGCTTCGGTCAGGGCGGGAACGCTGTCCATGGCTCCCGGTCCGATTCTTCCAAGCGCCATGGCAGCATATTTCCGCACATCTTCCTTTTCATCCTTCAGAAGAGGAATAAGAGCAGAGACCGCCGGAGTACCGATTTTACCGAGCGCTTCAACTACATTTCCCTGGAGGAAAGGACTTCCTGTTTTCAAAACGATGATGAGCTCGGGAATAGCCGCCTGAGCTTCCGGGCCCAGATTGCCGATGGCGGCAATTGCGGCAGAGCGGGTCAGCACCTCTTCGTCACCGAGCGCCCGCATCTGTTCCTCCAGATCGACCTTTTCCTGTTGTCCGAGTATTGGGCTCACGGCTGTGAATTGAGACAGGAGAGCGATAGCAATGATTAAACATAATAGAAAAGCTTTCTGTTTCATATGCGTTTCCTTTTCGTGTCATACGCCATTTTACCTGAATCGTCCGGCTAACTCTAATTCAGTTATTTCAGAGAAGTCAAGGAATTTTGGGATAATAAAAAATTAGCCCGCATTTCTCACCAGGTATCGTCGCGAAACGGCGAAGATGCCCGCAGATACAAGACGCGCGAAGTGAGGACGACGTAGACGTAGTGGACACTACGTTGAGGAGGCCGAG
>Ga0209013_10001848_pt1 | contig 19457 bp, 19 predicted proteins | sample Cruoilmetagenom2_FD_187291 | JGI IMG/M metagenome (GOLD analysis project Ga0209013, IMG submission 187291) | Oil polluted marine microbial communities from Coal Oil Point, Santa Barbara, California, USA - Sample 2 (SPAdes) (version 2) | ecosystem: Environmental > Aquatic > Marine > Oil seeps ...
CATGAGTTCCTTCTATACGCTGGAACGCGTCAGAAACGAACTGGGCCTTTTTAAAGACCAGATACTGGCAACCAAACTACTTGAACAGAGTCGCCTGCCAGGAAACCCCAGGCTGAAAATCATAACGCTGTCGCGTGATCCTGTTTCACGCTGGTTCAGCGCCCTTGTGCAAAACTTCAACTTCCTGCAAGCAAACGTTGCGACATTCTACGAAACAAAAAATGGCAGGAAGCCTGTCAATGATCTGGAAAGTTTTGATTACATCTTTGGTACGCTGCTAAAGCTTGTCACAGAATCTAATCACATGCTGGGAAGCCATGAGTTCAACGAATACTTCTGGCATATCCAACATACTGACTCAGAGCAGGTAAACAAGACCCTGCAGCTGGTAGGCGCTGAACTGCTGGTGCCTTTCAACTGGTTTCAAACCAACATACAGGAACTGACCGGAATTGACATCTATGCACAGCCGATCAGGGATGGGCTGCTTATCACTGGCAACGAGCATTATGAATTGTTGTATATAAAGTTTGAAAAACTCAAAAGTGATCGCAGCAGCACCGCGCGGATGCTGTCAGAGTTTCTCAGTAAAAAGATCAAGTTGAAGCACGCAAACATCTCGAAGGGAAAGGAAGGCTTCGATGTCATCAAACAGCTTGAGAACAAGTACTATGAGCCGTTCATAACATGCCCCAATATCCGCGACTCTCTTTACTGCAAACACTTCCTATACCCGGAGCAGGGTTAAGAACTTGACCAGACAACATAATTATCAAATTGCCTTATGGCTGCTGGCTGTTTGCGCGCTGGTATACACGATGGTCGTTGTGGGTGGACTGACCCGCCTTACCGGTTCTGGCCTCTCAATGGTTGAATGGCGGCCGGCTACTGGCTTCATACCACCGATGAACGCAACCGAATGGCAGGTGATGTTCGATAACTACAGGCAGTTCCCCGAGTTCATGAAAATCAACCCCAGCATGAATCTGGAAGGCTTTAAGGGCATCTTCTGGCTCGAGTTCATTCATCGTGTACTGGGCAGGCTGATAGGTCTCGCATTTCTACTGCCATTCCTGTATTTCCTCGCACGGCGCATGATACCCGGCAAGCTGACACCAAGACTGATTACGATGTTCGTCCTCGGTGGCATGCAGGGTTTGCTTGGCTGGTACATGGTCAAGAGCGGACTGGTGAATGACCCGCATGTCAGTCAGTACCGGTTGACCGCACATCTCATGCTGGCTGTTGTGATCTTCAGCCTGATGCTCTGGACGGCACTGGAACTGCTGCAGGATAGAAAGCATGCCAATCAGCTTCCAGTCGAGGGCGCCACTCTATGGCGACCGGCAATGTGGCTGGCACTACTGGTTGCACTAACCATGACATCGGGGGGACTGGTAGCCGGCCTCAAGGCAGGTCTGATCTACAACACTTTTCCTTTGATGGGAGATAGTTTAATCGCACCGGGAGTGTATGCATCCAGCCCGTGGTACATGGCCATGTTCGAGGACGCCATCACAGTTCAGTTCAACCACCGCCTGCTCGCAATTACAACATTCACACTGATCGTCATTTTCTGGCTGCGTGCAAGAGCCTGTCAATTAAGCGAACCTTCTCGTATAGCGCTACACCTGATGCTCATCATGGCGGTAGTGCAGGTGGCACTTGGTATCTCTACGCTGCTATTGAGAGTTCCAGTGCAGTTGGGTGCAGCTCATCAGGCAGGGGCTATGCTGTTGCTGACGACGGCAATCATCGTGACTTACACCTTGAAGACTGAATCGATAGGCAACCACACTTCAAATCGAGCAGCGTTCACAGATAACCACAGTACTTCAGGTCTTCAGTAATTTTTTCCATGCATTCAGCCGGTAGCTCAGCAGGTTTCACTTTTGAAGTGTCCAGTTTGTCGCTCTGATAATCTGTCAGCATCTTATCGTTGCCTGTTCCTTTTAGCATTTCATCCGTGTAGGGAACTTTAAGAAACTCACAGATGCTGGTCAGTGTCGCTTGCGGCTTGAGCAACAGGTCTTCAAACCGGACGCAGATGTTATTGGAATGACGCGTTTGAAAAAACTTGTAGCACTTCACTGAATACTGCCAACGCTCACATGCAAGCTCCAGCGGCTGTCCCGTTCTGTTGATCTTTGAATTTATGCATGCCCTGCCGTCACGCAGGACAAATACCACCTTCGTTTTCTTTAAATATTTGTTAAAGAAAGCATCCAGGACATCTACCTGTTTTGCGTTATAGGTTTTTGTATCAGCTTCCAGGCAATAGATCTGTTCCGTGGTTATCTTATTCCCCCAATAGACGTCGCGGTGATTATCACCGTGTCGCTTACATGCATCGGCAAAAGTCTTTGCCCGTTCCTGAAACAGTTTTGGACCGTCATAGGAGATTTTATTCCCCATCAGATACGCACTTGCATAGAGTTCAAAGCCAACTTCCAGCTGCGGGTGGTAGTCCAGCAGCCCTGCCAGCAAGCTCGTCCCGCCGCGGCCTGCACCGACGATGAGGAACTTGAAATTATTATTGAACATCAGGCTGCGCATCCCTACTTCAGCCACTGCCTGGCATTTCTGAACAGCCGCATCCAGCCACCATCCTCATCCCAGTTCTCCGGGTGCCAGGAATTGGCAACCGTACGGAAGACACGCTCCGGGTGCGGCATCATGATAGTGAAACGACCATCGCTGGTGGTCAGGCCAGTGATGCCATCGGGTGAACCGTTCGGATTAGCAGGGTAGCGTTCCGTCATACTGGCATAGTTGTCGACAAATCGCAGGGCAATGGTTGACTCAGCAAATTGTTGCTTGCTGGCAAACTCTGCCCTGCCCTCACCATGGGCTACTGCAATCGGCATAATTGATCCCGCCATGCCCTGCATGAAAATAGAAGGGCTGTCTGTGACTTCGACCAGGGAAGTGCGCGCCTCGAACTGCTCGGACAGGTTGGTCACAAAGCGTGGCCAGTTATCTGCACCGGGAATGAGTTCCTTGAGAGTAGCCATCATCTGGCAGCCATTGCAGACGCCAAGACCAAATGTATCCTGGCGATTGAAGAACTGTGCGAATTCATCGCGGGCACGATTGTTATACAGCACGGATTTTGCCCAGCCCCCCCCTGCACCCAGCACATCACCGTAGGAGAATCCGCCACACGCGACGAGCCCATGATAACTGTCGAGTGTTTCGCGCCCGGATAAAATGTCACTCATGGTGACATCGATTGCATCAAAACCGGCACGATCAAAGGCTGCTGCCATTTCGAGCTGGCTGTTGACTCCCTGCTCACGCAGAATAGCCATACGCGGATGATTGCCACTGCTGATAAACGGTGCTGCGACATCCTCTGCGGCATCAAAACTGAGAGAGGCATGCAAACCGGGATCATCAGCATCCAGCAAGCCATCAAATTCCTGCTGTGCACAATCAGGATTGTCGCGCAGTGATTGCATATGCATGCTGGTCTCAGACCATATACGCTGGAAGTTGACGCGTGAGTCATGAATACAAACTTCTCCCCGGGATCTGAAGACGATGTCGTCGCCGGCAATAGTGGCGCCGAGACGATGAGTACAATCGACTAGCCCGTTTGCCTCGAGGATGGCAACAACCCGATCGCGATGCTGCGTTTGAACCTGAATTACGGCGCCGAGTTCTTCGCTGAACAGCGCTGCTGTTATATCGCCTCCGGGAACGTCGATATCGATGCCGCAATGGCCGGCGAAAGACATCTCACACAATGTCACGAACAGGCCGCCATCTGAACGGTCATGGTAGGCGAGCAACAACCCTTCATTATTCAAGGTCTGCATTGCTGTGAAGAAGCCACGTAATAATCCGGCATCATCTACATCAGGACAGCTGCTGCCCAACTGGTTGTAAACCTGTGCCAGACAGGAGCCGCCCAACCTGTTCCTACCATTGCCAAGATCAATCAGCACCAATTCGGTATCGTCATTGTCCATCCTCAGTTGAGGTGTCAAAGTGCGACGTACATCAACAACCGGTGCAAAGGCGGAAATAATCAATGACAGTGGTGCAGTGACAGCATGGCTGCCCTGCTCATCCTGCCATACGGTCTTCATCGACATGGAATCCTTGCCGACCGGTATCGAGATGCCCAGCGATGGACACAGATCCATACCTACTGCGCGCACGGTATCGAACAGGCGGGCATCCTCACCCGGGTGACTGGCCGGCGCCATCCAGTTGGCTGACAGTTTGATATCCGACAGGTCCCGGATACTGGCGGCAGCGATGTTAGTCAATGCTTCACCAATCGCTATGCGGCCGCTTGCTGGAGCATCAATCAGTGCCAGTGGCGTCCGTTCACCAATAGACATGGCCTCACCGGTATTGGCTGCCAGACTGGTTGCAGTCACGGCACAATCTGCGACCGGCACCTGCCAGGGACCGACCATCTGGTCACGGCAGACCAGCCCCGTGACACTGCGATCACCAATGGTGATCAGAAAATTCTTGCTGGCCACAGTCGGCAGTCGTAGTACACGCATTGCAGCGTCTTGCAGGTCTATATTTTCAGTCTTGATGGACGCTTGTTCTGCAACACTATGTATGACATCGCGAGTCATTTTCGGCGGCTTACCCAATAGCACGGCCATGTCCATATCGATGGGCATAGCGGGGTCAGTGCAGGCGGAGGCCAGATCAGGTTCTGCTCCCTGGAAGTGCTGGTCGTGCAATGTCAGCCTGCGTTGTTCAGTCGCTTCGCCCACCACGGCATACAGACAGCGTTCGCGCTCACAAATCTCGGTGAAGGCATCCCAGCGGCCAGAGTCTATCGCCAGCACATAACGCTCCTGGGATTCATTGCTCCATAACTGCATCGGCGACATACCCGGTTCGTCATTGAGCACGTCACGCAGTTCGAAGCGGCCGCCTCGATTCGAGTCATCAACGAGTTCGGGCAGGGCATTCGATATGCCTCCCGCACCTACGTCATGGATAGACAGGATCGGGCTATCAAGACCTTTTTCACTGCAGCGGTTGATGACTTCCTGGCAACGCCGCTGCATTTCCGGGTTGCTGCGCTGCACCGAGGCAAAATCAAGGTCTTCGGAACTGGTGCCGGAAGACATGCTGGAAGCGGCGCCACCACCCAGACCGATCAGCATCGACGGGCCACCCAGCACAACGATGCGAGTCCCTGATGGAATATCCAGCTTTTCTACATGCGCATCCAGAATCGAGCCGAGCCCGCCCGCAAGCATAATGGGTTTGTGATAACCGCGTACTTCCATGCCCTCTGATGTGGCCACTTCCTGTTCATAAGTGCGGAAATAACCGCAGATGTTAGGACGACCAAACTCATTGTTGAACGATGCACCGCCAATGGGGCCTTCCAGCATGATATCGAGCGCGCTGACGATGCGGTCAGGCTTGCCGTGATCTATCTCCCATGGCTGATTTGCGCCGGGCAGTTTCAGATTTGAGACAGAGAATCCCGTCAGTCCCGCCTTTGGACGACTCCCTCGCCCGGTGGCGCCTTCATCGCGAATTTCACCGCCGGAACCGGTCGCAGCTCCCGGATGGGGTGCAATGGCTGTTGGATGGTTGTGCGTCTCAACCTTCATCAGTATATGCGCCGGCTGATCATACCATCCGTAGCGATGGCCATCCGGGTCGAGACAGAAGTTGTTTGTTTCATATCCACTGATAACGGATGAATTGTCACTGTAGGCAACCACAGTACCTTCAGGATTGTTTTCATGCGTGTTGCGGATCATGCCGAACAGGGTTTGATCCTGGGACTCGCCGTCAATGATCCAGTCAGCGTTGAATATCTTGTGACGGCAATGCTCGGAATTAACCTGGGCGAACATCATCAGTTCAACGTCGGTAGGGTTCCTGCCTTCCCTGCTGAATGCCTCCACCAGATAATCGATCTCGTCGTCAGAAAGCGCCAGGCCCCATTGCTGATTGGCCTTCACCAGGCTCTCTTTGCCTTCGTCGAGAATGTTCACGCAACGCATCGAAGCAGGCTCGTGTCCAGCAAACAGAAGTTCCGCGCCGGCCAGAGAATCGACGACGGATTCAACCATACGATCATGTATTCGATCGTGAATCATGACTCGCTCTGCCTCATCCGGCTCGCGGCCTTCTGCAAGGTCCACATGCCAGACAATACCTCGCTCGATACGCTGCACCGTTTTTAGGCCGCAGTGTTGTGCAATATCCGTCGCTTTGGTTGACCAGGGGGAGATAGTGCCGGGCCGGGGCATGACCAGAAACATAACACCTGAGACATCCCTGCTATGCCTGGCGGGGCCATATTCCAGAATGCCGTTTAGATGCGCCTGTTCGAGTTCGTCAAGCTCACGCTCGACATGAACGAAGTGCCAGTAGCTGGCAGAGAGTGATCTGATACCAGGGATATCGGCTTTCATCTCCTGCAGCAGTTTGTTGAGACGAAACTCAGACAGCGCGGGTGCGCCATGCAGGGACAAAATACTCATTATTCAGAGGCCCGGAAGTGTGTGTAAAACGTTACATGTATCAACACGACCCGTTCTGCCCGGCACCTGTCCAGACAGGCCGCGTCGTATGCGTGCAATCAGTCGACTCTATTTAAGCTGCTCGTATAACAGCGTCAATATTTGTACAGACACTTTCTCAGGCGCTGACTGTCCATCGATGCTGGCAACCCTCACCGTAGTACGGTCATCCCTGCCTGCCAGAATGATCTGGTATTCTTCAGTACTGAGTTCGCTGTCCTTACCCTTGAACAGCTTGCCGAAGAATCCCTTCTTCTTTTCATAGACTTCCGGATCGCCATAGCGGACAAAATAGATTCCATCCTCTTTGTTGCGGTCCTCAACCATAAAGCCTACCCGGTCGAGTGTCTGTCCAACTCTTCGCCATGCGATGTCCAGGCTGTTCTCAATCGTCAGAATTGGAGATTCACCTGCAACGGCCACCAATGATGCACGCTCCTTGTCCGGCTTTGGAGTGGCCAGAGTTTCAGTTGCTTCGGTTCTGGTGGCACCGAGACTGATCATCAGCAGAGTCAGCATTTCTGCTTCCAGCTCAGGATCCGGCCCGGAAGGCTGCCATGCTGTTGCTACTGGATCGACACCATTGTCCTGCGTTACAACCTCAGTCATGCTGCGATGCGTCAGGTAGACTTCAGAACTGCCGCTTTCACGCCCAGGTTCTATTCGAAGACGAAACTTGTCTCGTGTTCCCGTTGTATACAAAGAACCCAGCCACTTACCTAGATATTTCTGTGTGCCACGCAAGACACTGCTGGCATGGTTCTCAGCCCAGTCTGTTTCGATGATGCCGGCAGTCTTGTCATCCCTGGTAATTGTGAGTCCGTTTTCGAGTACGAATGTGTTGAGGCGTGGCCAGACCTTGCCCATAGTCTCATTGATCACCAGCCAGCGCTGGCTGCCGGCGCGTTCAATATACATCGCTCTTGAAGCGTCTGACGTGGTATCTGAAGACTCCTTGGTGGATGCAGTGCCGCTCTCAATTGATGCTTTACCCGTCTGTTTCTCTGTAAATTCAGAGTACTTAACGTCAGCCTTGCCGTAAGCAGGCACCGCTTGTTGACTGCGTGGATCCGATATCAGATCCGGTGGGATTTCCAGCGGCGACATCGGGCGGCTGGAATGATAATCCGTCAGTGGTTTTGCCTGTTCGAAGGCAGTGTCATCTTCCTTTTTGAACCAGCTGCAGCCGCTTGTCAATAAAGCAAGGCTTACTATCGTGGTGAGACTATATGCAGTTTTTTTCATCGTTATTTAATCTGTTCAATTTTACAGAACGCCAGCCATACGCCCGGCTTCCCTGAGCACTGTATGGAATTCATTAGAGAGCGTCGTTAGCGGCAGGCGGATCCCTGATCCAGTCAAACCCATCTCCTGCAGCAACCATTTGACGGGTATCGGGTTCGCTTCAATAAAGAGATCCCGATGCAGTGATGCCAGGCGCGAGTCTATCTCTTTTGCCAGCGATTCATCATTTTCACGCGCTGCTGTGACCATGTCATGCATGTCTGCCGGTGCTACATTTGCCGTTACTGAAATAACGCCATTGCCGCCATTCAGTACGAACTGCCTGGCGGTTGCATCATCACCAGAATAAAGAGCAAAATCTTTGTCGCTATTGCTGATCAGGTAGTTCGCCCGGTCAAGATCTCCCGTGGCATCCTTGAGCCCGACAATATTCCTGATTTCAGAAAGGCGCAAGCTGGTGTCGTCTTCCATGTCGCAGGCAGTCCTGCCAGGTACATTATACAGAATCTGGGAAATATCGACGGCTTCGGCAACGGCCCTGTAATGCAAATACAATCCTTCCTGGGTAGGCTTATTGTAGTATGGGGTTACCAGCAAGCAGGCATCTGCGCCGAGTTCGGCGGCAGTTTTTGTCAGTGCTATGGCCTCGCGTGTGGAATTGGCGCCCGTACCCGCGATAACAGGTATGCGGCCTTTGGCCAGTTTGATGATCTGTTTGATAACTTCGCAATGTTCATCAACATCCAGCGTTGCAGACTCACCCGTTGTGCCGACGGCAACAATGGCATCTGTATGGTTTTCGATGTGAAATTCGACCAGACCAGCAAGTGCTGTCAAGTCGATACTGCCATCCGCACCCATCGGTGTGGCGAGGGCGACAATACTGCCGTGAATCATGATCTTTGCCTAGTGCTGAAACAAGCAGGCAATGGTACTTTGCTCGGGAGTCTTTGAGCAAGTCCTGGTGAAATAGATTGGGAGTCAAAAATATTCAGCTATGGCTTGTTCAGGGGCTCCCTAAACAAGAAAGGCGGCAGAAAACTGCCGCCTGGAGAAAACCTGCTACTCAGGGGTAAGCAGCAGGGGAACAGATCGTTTATGCCTGACTAGGCTGCGTGCTCTGTGACTGCTTCACGATGGCCATCGGCATATTCAATTTCTACATTTGCCTCTTTCAGCCAGTGATAACAGGAAACGCCAACCTGGTAGGGAACTAACCGGTTTCGAACCAGCTCCGGCTGCTCATACAGAATCTCGTCTGTCAGGGGTATGAAGATCATTTTTCCCATGATAATTTTCCTTTGCCTTATGTCTTGCTGTGTACCGTTGCTTCAAATATGGGCTTCTCAACCCGTGTAGATAGTAAAACAAACCAGACTGGCGACAGGAACCCAAAGGAATGGCAATATGGTGCAAAATAATGGCGAAAAAGTGGTTTTTTAGGCGGCGGCGCTTTTGCAGGCCCTGCTTGCTATCATGTTGCCAGAAAAAACACCGTGAGCCCTGTAAATGAGCCGTAGTATTGCAATTGTTGAAGATGATCCCGACCAGCGTGAAAACTATGCCGATGCCCTGACCCAGCACGGTTTCGACGTCAAAACCTATGCCAGCCGCCCTGAGGCACTCGAAGGCTTCAAGGGTGGTCTGCCGGACCTTGCCATCCTGGATATCATGCTCGGCGATGAGCCGGATGGCGGTTTTGATCTGTGCCGTGACCTGCGCGGCATGTCGAGCAATCTGCCCATAATATTTCTGACCGCCAGAGACAGCGACATCGATACTGTTTCGGGCCTGCGGCTTGATGCCTGGGATTACCTGACCAAACCCGTCAACCTGCAATACCTGGCAGTACGCATTGCATCACTGTTCCGCATTGCTGACACGCTCAGCTCACCTGGAAAAAACAACGACGACAAGTACCAGCATGGAGACCTGGAGATAGATAATCAGAGCATGTCCATCAGCTGGAAAGATCAACCGGTCAACCTGACCCTGACCGAATACTGGATCGTCGAATCACTTGCCCGCCGCCCGGGCCATGTCAGAACATACGACCATATGATGCAGGTCACACGCCAGAGCATGGTTGAGCGCAATACTATCAATGGCTACATCCGCCGCATACGTAATAAATTCAAGGCCATCGATCACGATTTCAATCGAATCCAGACAGTTTTTGGCGTCGGTTACCGCTGGAATACCGCGCCCTGACAGGCAACGCCGCACGGTCTTTTCATGAAACTTAGCATCCGCTACAAGCTGTTACTGGTCATCATGACCCTGCTGCTGATTCCCTGGATGGGGTATCAGTATGTGCGCGAAATGAAGGCCTTTGTGCTGCAGGGGCAGGAAGATGCGCTGCTGACCACAGCCAGTGCAGTTGCCACCGTGCTGCACGACCGCCCGGAGTTATTCAGCGCGGAAACCGGTGGACCCGACATGAATTTCGAAGCAGGTGACCTACAGGCGCGTCAGCTGCCAGGACCCGTGCGTATCGATGGCGAGCTGGATGACTGGGCGGAAATCATTGACCAGCGTACACGCTACCCGCTTATATCTAAAACAGACCCGATACAGCCTGACCAGCCAGACCTGACCTACGAGCATGTACTTGGCAGTTGGGGGGCCTACCTATACGCCCTGTTTCTGGTGCGGGACAAGGATCTCATCTACCGTGACCCGAATTCACGCCCTCTCAATCAAAACGATCACCTGCGGCTCTACCTGCGCGACAGTAATGATGAACTTACACGCTATGTCGTGACCGAATCCAAACCGGGCAGGATGGATGTCTACAGCATGGATGAAGACTGGATTTACCCCCTTACCGGTGAGCCCGTTTACGAAATTATTTCCTACATGAAACCCACTAAGGACGGCTATGCGATTGAGCTGCGCATCCCGCACAACCTGGTGCCAGACGATGCGCGCCTGGCACTGGCCATAGCTGATGTAGATGATGTCAAAGAACGCACGATCACTTCGCTGGTCAGTACATCGCCCACCCGCAAATCTACGCAACTCGGCCGCGTTCTGACACCTGCACCGGAGATTGACCGCATCCTCCATGCACTGGATAAACCGGGCACTCGAATCTGGGTTATTGATCAGTTTAAGCGTGTACGTGCTGTAGTCGGTGATTTATCGAGTATTGGCAGCAACATCACGACATCCATCGACAGCAATATGAAATCCCTGCAGGTATGGATGGATCGAATTCTAGCGCCAATCTACAGGCTGATTCTGAAGCCCCCTGAGGGAAATTTCAGCGATCTGCCAGCCGATACGCGTGAACGGGATGAAGAGATTTTGTACCAGGTTCTGGAGGGCATGCCAGCAACAGATCGACGTGCATCGATTGACAAGCAGGCCCAACTGCTGATGGCCGCACATCCTATCTGGTCGGGGGGAGAAATATTGGGTGCGATCATCGTTGAGCAGAGTGGCAATACTGCGACCGCGCTGCAGAACCGCCTGCTGCAGAACGTCATCGCGGTGACCGTCATCGTGTTCATGATCGTATCCATTGCACTGATGACGTTTACCTGGCGGCTCACACGTCGCATCCGCAAGCTCAGCAGGGCCAGTGGTCTTGCAATCAGCCCGGAAGGCCGTATGCGTGAAGAACGAAAAATTCCAGACCAGCGTTCGAGAGACGAAATCGGTGACCTGTCACGCAGCATCACAGACATGCTGTCTCGTCTGTCACACTATAATCGTTACCTGGAAAGCATGCCGGACACACTCGCACATGAGCTGAACAACCCGCTCAATGTTGTTAATTCCTCACTGGAAAACCTCAGCACGCATCATCCGGTAATTAGCGACAGCAAGTACATGGAACGTGCACAAAATGGCGTCAATCGACTCGGCTCGCTGCTGGCCAGCCTTACCGAAGCCGGCAATCTCGAAGAAGCACTGAAGACTGAAGACCATGAACGCTTTAATCTCAACGAAATGCTGGCCATGTACATGGAGGGTTACCAGGAAAGTCATCCGGAATTCAAGGCCGGATTCATCGTGCAATTACCGGAGCATCAGGTCTATATCAACGGCAGCCCTGACCATATTGCCCAGATGCTCGATAAACTGGTGGATAATGCCATCGATTTCAGCTCACCAGGTCAGAAGGTATCGATCTCATTGAGTGTATGGCACCAGGAAGTCGTCATAAAAATCATGAACATAGGCAAGACACTGCCTGAAGAAATGCAGGAAAGGCTCTTTGACCCGATGGTGTCGATACGCCCTACTGGTACGGTGCGTTCACACCTGGGGATGGGTTTGCATATCGTGCGCCTGATTGTAGATGCCCATGGGGGTACAGCGATTGCACGCAATAATGAAGCTGAAAATGGAGTAGTTTTCGAGATCCAGCTGCCGGTGGCAGGTTAAGGAGCCTCTGAATAAGTCATAACTGAATATCTTGAGCCCAAAACATCCAGCTTCTTCGTTAAAGGCCTTCACAATAGCCAGCTATTACGTGCGGCCTTTGCCTTGAATCTGAACATTTTGAATCTCAATCTATTTCAGCCAGACTTGTTCAGAGACTCCTTAAAATAAGTTATCCGGGCGGAATAACTAAGCCGTTCAGGTTTCCGGGGTACGTTTTCCAGCAGACGCCGTGAATACATCCATGTAGGCTCGTCTTCTGCGTCCCTGCAGAAGACGCTGCTGGAAAACGCACCCCGAAATCCTTCACTACGCAATAGATTTTAAGCAGACTGGATTGTTATAAACATTTTAATTTTTCGCGCTGGCCATATCCCAGTGAACGGTGCAATCCAGCTGTGACAAAACATCGATAAGGTCATTCCTGCTGCCGCGACTCATCACTTCCACTGGTGTTGCATTACCCAGGTGGCGATTCTTTTTCCTGACCCAGAACAGCGCCATCTGCGGATTGGTCGGATAGGTCGTGCGCAGGGCATCATTGATGTGCAGCAGTATCGAAACACGCTCCTGAATCTGCGGGTCATCGGGAAAGGCTTTATGCTCTCTGTGCTGGCGCAGTGTTCTTGTACGGGTTCCTTCCGGGAAGCCAAGCACCTTGATCTGCTGCTCAGCATCGAGTCCGAACTGGTCCAGCATGCGAATAATGCCTCTGGTCAGTTCGAGTTTTTTTTCCTCGGGGATATTGGTCATTGTTCGTCACTCTTATACAATTCAGCTGAGCATTATACCTGACAATTTTACTCAGGTAACATGCCGTCCAGCAACTGCACCGTAAACCACCACATTTTCAAGGTCTCATTATGAAATGGATTGACCAGATTTCCATGACAGCCCTGCTGGTTATTGCACTGACCCTTGGTCTGGCGCCCTTTGTCCCTCAACCGCATATCGTGGAAAAACTCACCATGTTGATGAATGGCAGCCTGTCCCGACCGATAGATATTTTTGATCTATTCATGCACGGCACGCCATGGGTGTTGCTGGGGATTAAACTGGTCAGGGTTGGCAGGACAAAGAGCGGCAAAGGATAATGCTTCAGCGTTCTTCAAGCAGTCCAGTAATGGTACCGAGTACACCATCAAAATCAGGATAGGTAATGCTGTAGGCCGGTACCTGGCGGGCAAGATCTACAGTGGCCTTGAAACCATCACCGGGCAGATTTCGAGCATTCACCAGGCAGGACATCATCGACATGCCTGTCTGAGCAGGCGACAGCTTTTCGAGATTGAACTCAGTGTCTGCGCGATAGCGCGGAAAGAAAATCATGCTGACTTCAGGTTCAACAGGCTGGTTCTCAGCACGGAATAATCGTGGCGGCACCAGCATGGCGATCGGCCCCTCGATGATGCTCGCATCATCGCGATTGTCCCCAAGCAGTTCATCAATAATTTCGCGCGCCCCATATTTTACGTTCAGCGGACGACCAAAGCACATGGCACGCAGGGAATTCAGTGGTAAATAGACCAGTTCATCTGTCAGGTAATCAAAGCCATTGGACAATAGCCATGCAGAAAGCGTTGTCTTGCCGTGGCCGGACTGTGCCGGCAGAATCACGCCTCTGCCTTTCCAGCTGAGACAGGCTGCGTGGAATAGCAAACCGCTGCTGCATTTGTCTGCGAGGTTGTAGATACTGGTGTCCATCAGGGAGTTAGCCAGCGCGGCAAGTGAGTCCCCTGCGTATATCTGCTTGTCATCGCGCGACAGGCGGTAGCTGTCACTACGGTCCTGACTAATTTCCAGACACGCATGCGGTGGATGGCTGCCCTCCGAGGGCACACCTTTGAACAGCATATCGACCATTGCATTCGTTTCGTTGCTGTGTGTGACGATCTCGATGCTGCTGTCACCGAGGCTGAGGTTGCGCACCTGCATCAGTGCATCGTCACCGCATCATTGTCTTTCAGTTCGGTAAGTGTGGCGATGACATCCTGTTCGAGGTCATCGGGCTGTGCCGGATAGGCATCCTTGATCAGGGAGATGATATCGGCGACAGTCTGCTCACCCGTGCACAACTGCCAGATGATGGAAGCAGACTTGTTTATGTACAGAGTCTTGTTATTACCCGGATGATAGAGCAGGATTTCGTCATCCAGTTCCTCCATGCGGCAGGCATCATTTTTCAGAGGTTTGTCATCGAGTGTTATTGAAGTCATAGTCTATGTCGCCGGCAAAAATAATAATCAGTAATCAAGCGGGATCGCGAGTGTATAACACAGTCAGGCAGCACACCACATGATAGAGCCGGTACGCCAGCCCCAGCCTGAAAATCTACCGGCAATTCGTCTTGAATTGTCAGACCTGGCACTTCAAATCGATGGGCGCATGCTCTGCGAAGGTCTTAGCGCCACGATGCACACCACCCAGAGCTGGTGCGTGCTGGGCCCAAACGGTACTGGCAAGACCACCTTGCTGCATACCCTGGCCGGCCTCAGGGCACCGCAGCATGGAGATGTACTGCTAAATAATCAGGCCGTGAAAGATTATAGCCTGCATGAGCTTGCGCAGCTGCGCTCCATACTTTTTCAACGTAATGAAGAACCCTTCCCGTCAACGGTTATCGAAACAATCATGAGCGGGCGTCATCCGCATATTCCCCGCTGGGGCTCGGAAACGGAGGACGATCGACAACTGGCCAATGAGCTGCTGACGAGGGTTGGACTTTCAGATATGCAACATAGGGACATCACCACGCTTTCTGGTGGCGAACACCAACGCGTTGATATCGCTACAGTGTTTGCCCAGCAAACGCCATTACGACTGTTTGATGAGCCGGCCAGCAATCTCGATCTGCGTCACCAGGCAGAGATGCTGGATTTGATTACCCGGGGTGACGAACACCTGAACATACTCGTGCTGCACGACATCAACCATGCCACCCGCTACTGCACCCATGCACTGCTGATGTTTGAGGACGGGCATGTCGAGCAAGGGAGTATTGATGAAATTCTGGAAGTGGAAAGACTGGAAACTTTGTATACCTGCCCACTAAAGGTCATTGAAGACGATGAGCAGAAGTGGTTTTTTACGCGATGAATATGAAATTCCAATAAAACACACTCAACCAACCACAGACTCATAGTTTCGTGGGCTTCGTTCAAACACTTTTCGTAATCCGTCAAAATCAATCTTACTCAGACACCCGCGCCAGTAACTCAGCCGCCTCGTGCAGGCGCTTGTCCCGCGTCCACAGCCGTGCAGAATTGGCCAACGCCACAGCGGCCAGCAAGTGGGCATCCACATAGCCAATACCTCGACCCATCAGCCCCTGCCGTTCGATTAAAAACCGCACCTCGTCATCCGTAGCAACCGTCATCCGTGGCAGATCCCTAAGCAACCCCAACACCTCGTTCCGATTGCGCAGGTTTCCGCAGGCCAACTCCCCCAATACGAAGGGGTGCATCAGCACACGGCTTGCGTTCAACAACTCTGTCAGTGTTGGATCACCTGTACGCAGGTGATCTATCCAGACCGAGGTATCAACCAGGATCATACCGGAGCGGATTGCCGCCTGGGTACGGGCTCCAACTGGGGATCGCTTCCGCCCAGTCGCGCCAGCCGCCGAGCACTCTCGCGCTCAATCAACGCCCGCAGCCCCTCTCGCACAAGCGTGGTTTTTTCAGTTACACCGGTAATACGCCGAGCTTCGCCCAGCAATTCGTCATCAATATTCAGGGTTGTACGCATGGAAGCACCTCATTTAGCCACAGGATGCATCAAATATTACATCAATTGATGCCTATTGTCGTGCCTTAACACATTGATGTCAGTGCAAACAACACTTCTTGTATTTCTTGCCACTGCCACAGAAACAGGGGTCGTTTCGTCCGATGCGCGGCCCGGTACGGCGCACGGGTTCTGCAGGAGGCACCTGATCTTCGCGGCGCGCCAGCCAGTAGGCATGGATCTCACGCACATTCGGGGTGATCGCGTTGCGGATATTGTCAGTTTCGACCCTGGTGGGCATATCGTGCGCCCGCCAGTTTGTTGCGCTCGTAAAAGCCCGAATGGGTGTGAGCAGAATTGCCATCTCGCGGCCACTCGCATTCCATAGATCTGCCGCAAGCTCCACACCATTGATATAACCCTCACACCACTCATCGACTATGGTGTAGGTCTTCCCTTTCACCTCGCGCACCAGAAACATCGGCTCGAAATCTTCCGGCTGCCCCATCAGCAATGCGGCAATACCGTTCATATGCCGCATCATCAACGAAAAGATATTTTCAAATTCCTTTGCATCCTCCCACACCGGCTCAAAATCACCCAATACAGCAGGCATCCAGCGAGAGGGTGGAATGACCACCGGTCCACTGACAAGGGCAGTGAATAAACCATCCAGTTCCGAAACATCCAGCACGCCCTCATCCTTGCCTTCCACATAGGTTTCATCGTCGATGCGATCAAGCAGAAACCGATCAAGCTGTTCGATTTCTTCGTCGTTTAAAAGGTCAATTAGGTTTTTCATGGTTTAGACGGATTGTAAGGATCATTTCATTAAGACTATAAACAGCCCTTGTAATGAAACGTTAATCTCGCATCGATTAATAAGCAACCCTAAGAGAGATGGATATAATCGAGAATTTCTTTCCATGTATTCAGCTTTTTCTCATATGACATTGCTGCATGAGCAGGGCTGGTTGACGGAAGGCGCATCAACTCAATACGATCGCCCAGGTCATCGATGGAAGCAATGACATGTTTCTTAAATAAACGCTCTGCAGTTATGCCATTGAAGAATACTGCCTTGATCGAGCTGCCCTGTCCCAACAGGGCACTGAAATCATTAGCCTGCTCGGAGTCAGACTGTATATCCGCGTCGAGGCTGCCTGGCCTTTGGCAGGACATCAGCACATCCCATAACGCCACCTTGTGTGCCAACAGAGTCTGCAGGCGCTGTTGATATTCGAGTTCGGGTACGGCGCCAACCAGTTCACCCATGATAGTCCAGAAGGCATTACGCGGATGCCCGTAGTACTGGTTTTTGTCGAGTGAAGCGGCACCGGGCATCGAGCCAAGGATCAGGACACGGGATTGCTCATCTGCGACCGGGCCGAATCCATGCAGTGTTGTCACAGATCTGCTGCCAGTCGCAGACCGGAGAATGCATAACGCTTATCGGCAGTGTAAAAATTACGGAAGCTGGGTCGTCGAACATACTCAGAAGTATAGGGTCCTGCACCACGCATGACGAAATGACAATAATCAAACCATGGCTGCGAATACCGCTCGTAGGGGAAAGCCCGGAAGCCTTCGTACGGGTAAAGCGTGTTTGCACACCATTCCCAGCTACCGCCGATTGACGAACACAGCTCCGGCTGTGTACTCATTGCTGCCTCCCATTCCGTTTCATGCGGTAGTCGAAAATCTGCATATCGGGCAAAGGCATCAGCTTCATACCAGCCAAGGCCGGTAACTGCTTCATTCGGGTCGAGGCAGTTTGCGCTATAGGGTGAGGATTGGTACCAGCTGGCCTGTTCACCGTGCCAGTGCTGTGGTGATGATAGCGAGTGGTTCTGCTTCCATTGCCAGCCTGAATCAGACCAGAACTCCGGCCGTTCATAGCCGCCGTCCAGCATAAACGCCAGATACTGGGCATTGCTTACCGGAGTTGATGCGATACGAAAACCATCCAGTTTAATTTCAAATGACGGACACTCGTTATCGTATGCTGCCACCGATGCACTGCCCATAGGATATAAACCACCCTCCACAATACAATCTGGTTGCACGGTTGCATTCGGCGATAAATAGGGGTCAGACCCCAATTGTTCAATTGGGGTCTGACCCCTATTTATTTGTCGTTGCTGCAATACCATGTGCATGGTTTCAAGATGCTGTGCCGCATGCTGCAGCAAAAACCAGCCTATGTAGTCTCCCTCAAGCAAAGTGTGAGACTTATTAGTCTCCGACTGCAAGAGCTCCAACAGGTGTTCGATGTCTCGGTAGCTTGCAGCAATAGCGGTTAGATCGTCGATACCAGGCAAGCTTTTCCGATCAGCTTTTTTTATACGTTCCGGCAGGAATTGATCATGCAGCTCTACCGTCCGGCTATCGTCACCCAGCACGACTTCACGCAGCCAGTACTGGCCGATATAGGCAACATGACCCAGATGCCAGCCCAGCTGGCTCAGGTCGACATGGTATTGCTTTCTGAGGTCTTCAGGGGGAAGTTCGGCGACACAATCCAGCATTGCATTGTGTACATGAGTCAGTTTTTTAGCCAACATTACAAGCTAATATGTTGAGGCTCACCATTGTGTTCAACAACAAACAGCGTCTGTGGCGGCACTTCAGTCCAATCTCCCGCATCCGTCAGAGGCTCTGATGCCACCAGTACAGCATCGGGATATTGCGGCGGGTTGACGGTGTAGTACAACGACGGGCAATTGCCATTGATGGCAGAGCGCATCACCCAGAACTTTCCCGACTGGGCGATCAGAATATTCAGCAGCGCGCGCTCATCCTTGAGCCACTTCTTGAGACGGTGAAACAATTCCTGAAGTGCCATAGCCGGATCTTCGGTCTTTTTTTCCCACATGATTTGTTTGAACAACATGAATAAATGCTCGGAATCAGTGTTGCCTTCGATGGCATCTTCGAATTCCGGATTCAATTCCCTGCGTAGACAGGAGCGCATAGTGCGTGAGAAATGATTTATATAACCGTTATGCAGGAAGTGATATTTCTCATCAACATAAGGCATGGTGTTGACTGTGTTGATGGGAATGTCTGTCGTCGCACTGCGCACAACAGCAACCCAGGTATCCGACGAAAGCCCCCGCCCCAGCTGCGAAAGGTTCGGATCAGTCCAGATCGGCATAGTGTAACGATAGCGCAATGGGTTGCCTTCAGGATCGTACCAGCCATACCCATAACCATCTGCATTCAGTTTGGCTTCAAGCATTTCACGCGGCGCCCAGGATTGCTTGACCAAACTGTGTTCTGGTTCGATAAGCAATTTTTCCAGGCGCAGTTCGGGTCCAAGATATGCGGCAAGTCGGCACATAGTAACTCTGTTAAAATCAGGAACTCTATTTATACTGACCTGTCAGTATAAAGAATAACGAACAAGAATGTACAAGTGAGAGAGTGAGAAGGTGATATGCAGGGAGCACAGCATCCACAACTAATGACTGACCGGTTTCAGATCAACCGGCTCGTTCCTGATCGCATCATAACGAGCATGTCTGAGGATGTCCGCAGCGGTCTGAGTGTTGTCGACAAGATACTGCC
>Ga0209013_10001849_pt1 | contig 19451 bp, 17 predicted proteins | sample Cruoilmetagenom2_FD_187291 | JGI IMG/M metagenome (GOLD analysis project Ga0209013, IMG submission 187291) | Oil polluted marine microbial communities from Coal Oil Point, Santa Barbara, California, USA - Sample 2 (SPAdes) (version 2) | ecosystem: Environmental > Aquatic > Marine > Oil seeps ...
TGGTGTCCGCAGCAACGGCTTTCCGGTTTGACGGTTCGGACTTGATGCCGGGCGAGGTTGGTGCTGGTTCCTTCTGGACGGGTATGACTGACTACGTTAGCGGTCTGTCCGACTTGGATACGGCAGTAGCTGAAATTGACGCTTCCTGGCCGTAGAATTAGCCATTTGAGGTTAGGCTGCCAGTCCATCTAGACTGGCAGCCTTTCTGAATAAGGAGTTGGCTCATGGCACAGTTTGATCGAGTTGACGAGAGTGGTCTTAGTGGGGGCGCCAAGCTGCTCGCTTGGTTGGCTCGTTTTGTCGTCGCCGTAATCATCCCAGTGATCGCCTTTGCGGTAATCTACGCTGGTTTTATCTTTTTGCGTGACAGTGATGCACCCAGTTGGTTCATTACTATAGTGGCTATCGTTTGGGGCGTGGGTGGTGTAGCCATGCTGTATTGGGTTTTCAACGGGATCGTTGAGCGACTGCCGGACCAGTGGTCGCAGCGCCTGCAACCATTCGTGTTTGTTGGACCAGCCATTGCCATCTTGGTCTGGTACCTGGCCCTCCCGGTGGTTAGGACATTCTGGTTGAGCTTATTCGGCCGGGATGGTCCACCAGCAGATACAAATATTTTTCAAGCTTTGCAGAGTGATACCTTTGTAGGCATAGCCAATTACGCCGCCATCTTTACCGAACGTTTACTGCAGGAGTCCTTCCGCAACAATCTGATGTGGATCATCTTCGGCAGCACTCTCTCGGTAGTTTTTGGCTTGGTGGTTGCCTGGTTGGCGGATCGCAGCAAGTTTGAGCGTGTCTCAAAATCGCTCATATTCCTTCCAATGGCGATATCCTTTGTCGGCGCAAGCGTGATTTGGAACTTCATGTATGAGGTTGCCCCAGCGGATCAACCGCAGATTGGTGTGCTGAATGCCATCGTTGTTGCTTTCGGCGGTGCTCCCCATCCCTGGGACAAGTGGGTGGCAATAGCCCCTTGGAATAACTTGTTTCTGATTATCATTGTGGTCTGGCTGCAGACGGGTTTCGCTATGGTGCTGTTCTCAGGGGCATTGAAGAGCATCTCTGAAGAAATTCTCGAAGCTGCCCGCGTCGATGGTGCGAATGAAGTTCAGGTCTTTTTGCGCATCATGATCCCCTCAATTCTTGGTACGATCATTACAGTGTGGACAACGATCGTCATATTCACATTGAAGATATTCGACGTGGTTTGGGTGATGACTGGTGGGCAGTTTGGAACCCATGTGATTGCTACACAGTTCTACCGCCAATCTTTCACCGCCCGGAATTCAGGTTTTGGCTCTGCCATCGCCATCGTCCTGCTGATCACAGTCATCCCAGTATTAATCTATAATTTACGGCAGTTCAGGCAACAGGAGGCGTTCTAACATGAAAGGACGAAATTGGACTGGCGTCTGGCTAATCAATGGTACATTACTGCTCCTGGTGATTATTTGGAGCATCCCAACTTTGGGATTGTTTGTCTCTTCTTTTCGGGATCGTTTTGAAATCCAAACTTCAGGGTGGTGGACAGTTTTTCCCCATAAGGAATGGGAAACTGTCGCAGTCCTGGACCCAAAAGAACTCGGTCTGGACGCCACGGGTGTAATGGCAGTAGAAGGTGTGCAGGGCACCTTTGAAGAGATGCGTGAAGGGATTGCGTCGCCGGATGGTGATACGCGGATTACTTGGGTCGGTAATCGCCGGTTAGGGCGCATCGAAATCCAGCAGCAGAGCTGGACTGTTAATTGGGATTTCACGCTAGATAACTACAAGCAGGTACTGATGGGAACTGAGTTGGTGATCACCAAAGCGGATGGCTCAGAAGAGGTGATCCCCGGTCAGGATATGTCGCAGGCGTTTCTGAACAGCCTGGCGGTAGCTATACCTTCAACGATCATTCCGATCTTAATCGCTGCCTTCGCAGCCTATGGGTTCGCCTGGATGAAATTCCCTGGTCGGCGGATGCTGTTCATCTTGATCGTTGGATTGCTGGTCGTCCCGCTGCAAATCGCGCTTGTACCAATTCTCAGCGACTACAAAGCCTTGGGTTTGAACGGCACGTTCCTGGCGATCTGGCTGGCCCATACCGGTTTTGGTTTAGCGTTAGCCACTTACCTGCTGTTTAACTATATCAGCACCCTACCACGCGAGACATTAGAGTCAGCATTCATCGATGGTGCCTCACACTTCACCGTGTTCACCCGCTTGATTCTGCCGCTTTCGGTACCGGCTTTGGCTTCCTTCGCAATTTTCCAGTTCTTATGGGTTTGGAATGACTACCTGATCGCATTAGTCTTTCTTGGTGCTGATCCAAACAACAAGGTTGTCACTCAACGCCTAGCTGATATGACTGGTACTTTTGGTAATGACTGGCATTTATTGACCGCGGGAGCTTTTGTCACGATGTTGCTGCCGTTGATCGTGTTCTTCGCTTTGCAGCGCTACTTTGTTCGCGGCCTGCTCGCTGGATCAGTGAAAGGTTGATAATTCGATCAGCGGGCACTTTCTAGTAAATCATCATCAACTGCTAAATGATCATGCAGCGAGCAGCTCTGAAGGCTGTTAACTAAGTTTCTGCGTGTGTACAAGACATGTCTACCTTTCTATCCCTTGATTGGACGCTGTTTTTTAAATGGATAATGGCAACAACAATTGGCTGGGTGGTGGGTAGATTTTTATTCCCCAACTTGGCTTTTATCATCATTGGGATTGCGCTCGGTATCCTTCAAGGATTTGTTCTGCAGAAGTACTTGCCGAAAATCTGGAAGTGGGTGGTCGCAACCTCACTGGGTTGGGCTTTGGGATCGCTGATTATCCTATTCGGTGGTCTTAATGGCATGGATATCATCGCTGGTTTGGTGATCGGAATTACGACGGGTACTGCACAGTGGGTGGTCTTGCGCCGGGAGATACTGTGGAGCGGGTGGTGGATTGTGATAAACATTGTCGCCTGGACAACTGGAATGGCGCTTCTGCCCGGGATTTTTATGACCGGAGTGATGGCAGGGTCAATTACCGGAATTGCCTTGGTATTGCTGCTTCGCTTCCCGAATGCTGATACCATCGCTTCCTAATTGATACGAGATTGTTATATTACGCATAGGAGATTGCCGTGATGAAATATCGGCCTTTAGGTCGCAGCGGGTTGAAGGTTTCCGAGTTGTGCTTGGGTACGATGGTATTTGGCGAACAAAACAACCGCGGTACGCCTCCACAGGAGGCAGCGAATATCATCGACCATTTCTTGGATGCAGGTGGGAATCACATCGATACGGCCAACGTATATGCGGGTGGTCGCTCCGAGGAGATTGTTGGATCAGCGCTTCGCAATAAACGTGCAAATGTCGTACTGGCAACCAAAGTGCGCTTCGCCATGGGTGCAGGCCCCAATGATCAGGGATTATCGCGCGTGCATATCATGCAAGCAGTCGAAGCCAGTTTAAAGCGTTTGGACACAGATTACATCGATCTTCTGTATATGCATTGTTGGGATCCTCTCACACCAATCGACGAATCTCTGCGGGCTTTCGATGACCTAGTTATTGCCGGCAAGGTGCGTTATATCGGTGTGTCCAATTTCAAAGCTTGGCAGTTAATGAAAGCTTTAGCAGTGAGTGATGCGAACGGTTGGGCTCGTTACGTTGCCGCCCAGTACCAGTACAGCTTAGTCGTCCGGGACATCGAGCGGGAGTTCGTTGACCTTTGCCAATCTGAAGGCGTGGGAATAACGCCTTGGGGACCGCTAGGGGGCGGCTTCTTGAGCGGAAAATACCAACCCGATCAGCGGCCAGAGGCAGGACGGTTATCAAAGATGCCAGACGATACTGAAGAAGCCTGGCACCGGCGTGCTACCAACCGCAACTGGGTGATCATCGATGCTGTGGAGAGCATCGCTGCGGATCATGCGGGTGCCACTTATGCGCAGATCGCTTTGGCCTGGCTGCTCAACCAGCCGCAGGTGGTCTCCGTGATCTTGGGGGTAAGGACAATGGAGCAGTTGGAAGATAATCTGGGCGCAGCAGAATTAGAGCTGTCTGACGCTGAACTGCATAAGCTGAGTGAAGCGAGTGCGCTAGCCGAATCGTACCCATATCGATTTATTGAAACTTATGGTGCCCGTTAGTGCAGATTATTTCCATCTATTCATATCTACACATATTGATCTCAATACCGAATCCCAATCCCACATAGAAAGATAAGGTGGCATAAAGATGCGTGAGACTGGTCAATCGCCTTGGTATAAGGATGCGGTGTTTTACGAAGTCTATGTGCGCGCATTCGCAGATAACAATGGTGATGGTCATGGTGATCTTCCGGGTTTGACCCAAAAACTGGATTACCTGCAGGATCTCGGGGTGGATGTGATTTGGTTAATGCCATTCTATCCATCCCCTCTGAAAGATGACGGCTATGACATTTCTGATTACTACGGCATACTTCCAGAATATGGGACATTAGATGATTTTAGGGAGTTTATCGATGCTGCTCATCAGCGGGGGATGCGGGTGATCACGGATTTGGTTCTCAACCACACATCGGACCAGCATGCTTGGTTCCAAGCTGCCAGGGCTGACCCGACCTCCCCATATCGCGAATACTATGTCTGGAGTGACACGGATCGAAAATACCAGGCTGCGCGCATCATTTTTACAGATACCGAAGACTCGAATTGGACTTGGGACGAGCAGGCAGGGCAGTATTTCTGGCATCGTTTTTATTCTAGCCAACCCGACTTGAATTATGACAACCCTGCTGTCCAGGACGAAATGATAAAAATCATGCGTTTTTGGCTGGACATGGGCATCGATGGTTTTCGGGCTGATGCAGTACCGTATTTATATGAAAGAGAGGCTACAGATTGCGAGAATCTACCGCAAACCCACGCCTATCTAAAACGCATCCGGCGCTTCATGGATGAAAACTATCCCGGGCGGATTCTGCTAGCAGAGGCGAATCAATGGCCTGAGGATGTACGGCCGTATTTTGGTGATGAAGATGAATTTCATATGGGTTTTCATTTCCCAATTATGCCGCGCATGTACATGGCGCTGCGGCAGTCAAATACTAAGCCGCTAGTTGATATCCTGGCGCGAACTCCTCCGATCCCTCAAACCAATCAATGGTGTATCTTCTTGCGCAATCATGATGAGTTAACGCTGGAAATGGTAACGCAGGCAGAACGCGAATGGATGTGGCAGGAATACGCGCCAGATCCGCGCATGCGCTTGAACCTGGGAATTAGACGGCGTCTGGCCACGCTGCTCGATAATGATGCGCGGAAAATTGCTTTGATGAATTCGTTGCTGTTCACTCTTGCTGGTTCACCTATTATTTATTATGGTGATGAAATCGGCATGGGGGATAACATCTGGTTGTCCGACCGGAATGGTGTGCGGACACCGATGCAATGGAACGATCAGATGAATGCGGGATTCTCCACTGCTGATGAGAGTAAGCTTTATGCACCTGTGGTGGGCGATGCTGTCAACGGCTACACAAAGGTAAACGTCGCAGATCAACAGTCTGATTCCGGGTCATTATTCTGGCTGATTCGTCGCATGATCACAGTTAGAAAACAGCACCGGGTTATTGGCAGGGGTGATTTTACATGGGTATCTTGTGGTACGGAGCAGGTCGCCGCGTACCTGCGTAGTTCTCCCGCAGAGCAGCTGCTGATTGTTAACAACCTGTCAGCGAGCACGCAAGCGATCAATTGCTTAGTACCACAGTGGCAAGATGGTGTGCTCCATGATCTGCTGACTGACGCACAATTTCCAGTTGACGAGGGGGGCTTAGCATTGACGCTCGCGCCGTACCAATATTTATGGCTTGCCCGGTAATCCACAGCTGAAGAACTTGAATTATTTCTGCCCATGTACTTTGGAGCGGTTCTTTGATTCGTGACACTCGACATAACGAATTATGATATGCGTCCCTTGATCGGATTAATGAAATCTGTCACAATATGATTGTTAAACATCCATCAAAGTAGAATATGAAAGGGAGTGAACATGAGTAATTCTTCTGACTTTCCAGGTCTTCGTAAATTTGTACCGACCAAACTTAAGCGACGTTATCCGGTCCCATCGGACATTGAAATCGCTCAAGCAGCAGAGCTCAAACCCATTGCACAGGTCGCAGAAGAGGTGGGGTTAAGGCGTGATGAATTGGAATTGCACGGTGATTATAAGGCGAAGGTGAGATTGGAAGTTTTAGAGCGCCTGATGGATGTCCCCGATGGGGTATATATCGATGTCACTGCGATTACCCCCACACCGCTAGGCGAGGGTAAAAGCACGACGATGGTCGGGCTAAGCCAGGCATTGGGAGCGCACCTCGGCAAACGCGTTTTCACCTGCATCCGCCAGCCCAGCCAGGGTCCGACATTCGGCATTAAAGGTGGTGCCGCGGGTGGTGGCTACAGCCAGGTTATCCCGATGGAAGATTTCAACCTGCACTTGACGGGGGATATTCACGCCATCACCGCCGCGAACAATTTGCTGGCTGCGGCTTTAGATGCGCGTATGTTTCATGAGTCTCGCCAGTCAGATGAGGCTCTCTTCCGGCGGCTGTGTCCACCAGATAAAGATGGCAACCGGAGCTTCTCACCCTCCATGCTGAAAAGGCTGCAGAAATTGGGGATTGATAAAACTGACCCCAATGATTTGACAGAAACAGAGATCAGCCGCTTTGCGCGTCTCGATATCGACCCGGAGACGTTAACCTGGCGGCGCGTAGTGGATACGAACGACCGTATGCTCCGTACGATTACTACTGGGCAGGGTCCCGATGAGAAGGGTTTCACCCGTGAAACCGGGTTTGACATCACTGTCGCCAGCGAGATCATGGCGATATTAGCGCTGACAACCGACTTAGCGGATATGCGTGACCGATTTGGCCGGATTGTGATAGGTACAAACCGCCAAGGGGAAGCGGTCACCGCTGAGGATCTCGGCGTAGCTGGCGCGATGACTGTCTTAATGAAGGACGCCATTAAACCAACCCTGATGCAGACGCTCGAAGGGACGCCGGTGTTTGTCCATGCTGGCCCCTTTGCGAATATCGCCCATGGAAACTCGTCTATCGTCGCCGATCGGATTGCCCTTAAATTGGCAGATTATGTAGTTACCGAATCTGGCTTTGGCGCCGATATCGGGATGGAGAAATTCTTCGATATTAAATGTCGCTACTCTGGTTTGATCCCGAGTGTAGTGGTCCTTGTAGCAACTGTCCGTGCCCTCAAGATGCACGGCGGAGGCCCGAAGGTATCGGCAGGAAGGCCTCTTGATCCGGCTTACACCGAAGAGAATTTGGATCTGCTCCGGGCGGGTTTGGGCAACATGCGAGCCCATATCAAAAACGCGCTCAGTTTCGGCATCCCGGTTGTAGTTGCTGTGAACTCCTTCCATGACGATACGGAAGCAGAAGTAGAGCTTGTCCGGCAAGCGGCATTGGAAGCCGGTGCGGAAGATGCTGCCGTTTCACGGCACTGGATGGAGGGGGGTGAAGGTGCGGTCAAATTGGCTGAAGCGGTCGTTAAAGCTGCCGAGAAACCCAGCGATTTTAAGTTCCTGTACCCGCTAGATATCCCGATCAAAGAAAAAATCGAGACGATCTGCAGAGAGATCTATGGAGCGGATGGGGTGGATTACTCACCCGAAGCCGAGGCAAAGATCGAGCTTTACACGAAATTGGGCTTTGATAAAATCCCTCTCTGCATGGCAAAAACCCACCTCAGCCTCAGCCATGACCCGAACCTGAAAGGGGTTCCTAAAGGATTCCGCGTTCCGATCAACGATATCCGGGCTTCGGTCGGCGCAGGATTCTTGTACCCCTTAGTTGGGGAGATGCGCACCATGCCTGGTCTACCAACCCGTCCGGTCTTCTATGATGTCGATCTTGACCTTGAAACCGGGCGCGTACTTGGCCTATTCTAAGGTCTTGACCGCACACAAAAACAAGTAGACAATAACGCAATAGCTGGTGGAGGTTGGCATCTCACTCCACCAGTTATTCATTTGTGATAAACAGGTGATTTTTTATAGTTGAATGGCGATTTATATTGGGAGCACAACTTGCCACCAACCATGATAAATGGCTGGCGAATATCGCTATCTAATAGCTATCAATTTCTACATAGTTCACGACTGTGAAGGATATAGCAGCAGTTGGACCTATTCTTAAAACATCATTCAAACGCGAGGATTCATCTTTCAATTTCGTGCAAACATGCCGATGACCATGACTAGGATGATCATTATCGCGATCACTGTGAAAATAATCTGTTGGGTTCTCATCTTGCGTGCTGCTCTTGATGATTGAGTCTTCTTTTTCTTGGCCATATTTTCTCCTAACCTAAATCTGACTTGATCGCTTCAGCAAGTTTCCGGTTGATCCCCGGGACAGCCTCGAGTTCTTCGATTGAGGCCTGCTCAATTCCCTTAAGTGAACCGAAATGCTGAAGCAGCTTTTTCCGTCTCGTGGGACCGATACCCGGTATCGCATCCAGTCTGGATGCCAATCCCAGCTTAGTCCGCCGGTTGCGGTGGGATGTAATCGCAAATCGATGCGCCTCATCGCGGATCCGCTGGACAAGATACAGTCCTTGTGATTGGCGTGGTAGGATGATGGGTTTGCTCTTTCCACGGACAAATAACTCTTCATTCTGTTTTGCGAGTCCAGCAATATGGATCTGATCGGTGAGTCCATATTGCTCCACCACTTTAGTTGCCCTACCAAGCTGTCCTTTCCCACCATCTACCAGGATTAATTCTGGTAGCAAGGCAAAGGATGGGTCTGGTTTTTTACCAGGTGCATCCTTCGTCTCCTGGATGACCCCCCAGCGTTTAAACCGGCGTCGCAGTACTTCTTCCATACTGGCAAAATCATCCGGTCCACTTACATTGCGGATATTGAATCGGCGGTAATGCTGTTTCTTGGGTACACCTTGTTCATAAACAACCATACTCCCGACTGCGGCGGTCCCCTGGGTATTCGAGATATCATAACACTCAATACGGCTGAGGGGTTCGGTGATCTCCAGCGCGGCCTGCAGCTCAGCTAACGCTTCAGTTTGGCGGTGGCGGTCGGCTTGCCACTGCGCCTGTAAGGCCGCCAACGTCTCGGCGGCGTTCTCTGCAGCCATATTGACAAGATCTTTTTGCTGGCCTTCTTCTGGGATGAGCAGTTCGACCTGCCCAGCATTGCTCTTCTTGCGCAGCCATTGCTGGATTATTTGAGCTTCTTCAAGTTCGTGAGGCAGCAGGACCTGGGGAGGCACCATTGGAGATTGGTCGTAGAACTGCTTGATAAATTCCGCTATGACATTGGGGTCCGGAGATTCAGCAGTACCCTCTAATAAGAAATATTCACGCCCGATGAGCTTGCCTCCGCGTATGAAGAATACCTGGACGCAAGCTTCTCCATCCGACCGAGCCATAGCGATCACATCCGAATCCACATATTCTGAGGAAATCACTTTCTGGCGTTCAACGATGTTCTCGATCGCCTGCAGCTGATCGCGAACTGTCGCGGCTTTCTCAAACTGCAGTTCCTGCGCTGCTTTACTCATCTGTGCCTGCAGTCGCGAGACAATTGGCTCCGTACGCCCTAATAAGAATTGGCATAGGTCTTCGGTCATTGCTCGATACCCATCCTGGTCTACTGCGCCGATGCAAGGAGCGATGCAGAGTTTGATATCGTAATACAGACACGCGCGCTCATCTCCTCCGGTAATCGTCCGGTCACATGTCAAGTATGGGAAAATACGGCGGATCAGATCCAGAGTCTGGTGTACGGCCCATACGCTGGTGTAGGGTCCGAAGTAGCGGGCCCCATCCTGAACCATCCGGCGCGTAACAGTCACCTTGGGGAAGGGGTCTGCCCAATGGACTTTAATGTATGGGTACTGTTTGTCATCTTTCAGCCGGATGTTGTAATGCGGGCGGTACCTCTTAATCAGGTTCATCTCTAAGATCAGTGCTTCAAGTTCGGAATCGACGACGATCCAGTCAATGTCATTGATCTTGCGGACGAGTTGGTGGGTTCTGGGATGGGCCTGCGCACTGTTATGGAAATACGACCGCACTCGGTTGCGCAGGTTGATCGCTTTACCCACGTAGATTACTTTCCCCGATTTGTCTTTCATGAGATAACAGCCGGGTTTTGTGGGTATAACTTTCAGCTGGGCTTCAATCTGATTACCGTTTTCCATCGTGACGATATTTTAACACGCTGTTCCATGAGCTGGTACTAGCCGGTGTGAAATTTATCATTCTCTCAGTTTACTGGAGAAAGCTCTTGTGGAAAAGCATGTATAATTCCCCTTGTAATGGAGACAGAATTGGAAGTGCTTGTTGGAAAGCTGCTAAGACAGCATGGATTACGTTTGGCAGTAGCCGAATCTTGTACCGGTGGTTTGATAGGTCATCGGATAACCAATGTGCCGGGGTCCTCTACCTATTATATGGGCAGCGTTACAGCGTATGCATATGAGGCGAAAGTGCGCTTATTGAGTGTGCAGTGGCGTACGTTGGAATCCTATGGGGCGGTAAGTGAAGAGACCGTATTAGAGATGGCTCAGGGTGTGAGGCGGGCATTGGCAGCGGATATCGGTCTGTCGATCAGCGGCATCGCTGGTCCGGGTGGCGGAACACCTGAAAAACCGGTTGGCTTAACCTGGATCGGTATCAGCTCCTACTCAGAGAACCGCGCTTGGCGGCATTTGTGGGAGGGTGATAGGTTAGCGGTAAAGGAGCAATCGGCAGAACAAGCCTTACGCTGTTTAGTTGAATTCCTGCAGGACAAATCAGAGAGCGAATCAGAAAGCTAACGATTTCCACTTTGGAGTGAAGAGATAAGAATCCAGGGTAAAGTCGATATCGAGTATGGACAAATACCCCGCAGAGTGGGAATGTGGTCTCTGCGGGGATATTCATTATAGTAACTTGGTAATCAAGGGGGGAATAGTACTACCCTAACCGTGCCCTCTCTGCTTCTGCTGTGCTTCGGTCTAGTTTTTGGAAAAGCGGCTCGGGTTTGCGTAATTTCCGTCCGGGCTCAAGTTCGCTGGCCGCCCAGCGCCCATGGGCTTCATCTGGCAGATACCGCAGCACTTCGTGTGCACCGAGTTCGTCATTGATTTCTTCGGTGGTTTGCTGGCCAAATATCGGTTCATCGTATCCTAGATAGCTGTGCAGTCGCTCGCTCGTAAACGGCAAGAATGGCGCGATGATGATACTCAACGAGTCGATTGCTTTCAGTGCAGTATAGATTGACTTGCCGGCTGCTTCTTTATCAGTTTTGATTTCAAACCACGGCGCAGCTTTGTCGATAAACTTGTTGACCTCGGACGCTAAGCGGATGGCTTCAAATAGGCCGTTTCGCAGGTGGACCTGGTCGATATGCTCTCCGACAGTTGCAAATCCACCTGAAACGATTTTGAGTATTTCATTATCGGCTGCCCGCAGTTCACCCGGATCGGGCACAACACCGTCCCAATGTTTATAGGCGAAAGATAGTACCCGATTCGCTAGGTTGCCCCATGTGGCGACCAGTTCATTGTTATTGCGGCTGACGAAATCATCCCAATCCCAGTCGGTATCTTTGGATTCAGGCATGTTCGCGGTCAGGTAGTACCGTAAGGGGTCTGGGTCGTAGCGGCTTAAAAAGTCCAAACCCCATACTGCCCAATTGCGGCTGCCGGAGATTTTTTGACCTTCGAGATTTAGAAACTCGTTGGCGGGCACGTCATACGGCAGGGCGAATTTCTTGCCATCTTGACCGGCGAAGATTTTTCCAAACCATTCACCTGCACCGGTTAGCTGCCCTGGCCAGATTACGGCATGGAATGGAATATTGTCTTTACCGATAAAGTAGTACCCACGCGCTTCTGGCTCGTACCACCAGTCCTGCCAAATATCCGGGTTGCCTGTGATTTGCGCCCACTCGATAGAAGCAGACAAGTAGCCGATGACGGCTTCAAACCAGACATACAAACATTTCCCTTCCCAGCCGTCGGCCGGTACCGGTATCCCCCAGTCAAGGTCACGCGTGATGGCGCGTCCGTGAAGGTCCTTAGCAAGTATTTGACCAAGCGATTGGTGCAGCACATTCGGGCGCCAGTAACCTTCCCGCTGGCGCAAGAAATCGACTATGGTGGGCTGCAGCTTGCCCAAGTCCAGATAGAAATGTTCGGTTTCGCGCAGTTCAGGGGTCGAACCATCGATCTTTGAGCGCGGGTCGATCAATTGGGTCGCATCCAGTAAACTTCCACAGCTGTCGCATTGATCTCCCCGGGCATTATCATACCCACACACGTAGCAGGTACCTTCGACATACCGGTCGGGCAGGAAGCGCTTCTGCATTGGGGCATACCACTGCTTCTGCCGCTCCGTGTACAGATAACCGTTTTTGTTCAGTGCCTGGAAGAACGCTTGAGCTACCTTGAAATGGATCTCGGTGTGGGTGCTTGTGAACAGGTCGTAGGTTAGACCAAGTTTTTGGAACAGCTCCAGAAAACCCTGGTGGAAGCCCTGGTACTCTTCCAGTGGGGTTGTCCCGACTTCTTCGGCGCGAACAGTGACTGGCGTGCCATGGGCATCCGAACCTGAGACCATGATTACCCGGTTGCCTGCCAGGCGCTGGTAGCGTGCGAATATGTCTGCTGGCAGGTACGATCCGGTGATATTCCCGACATGGATATCAGAGTTTGCATAAGGCCAGGCAACTGCAACCAAGATATTCTTTGACATTGTATTCCTCCTCTCTTCCATTAAATCTTACCCCAAACAAAAAGGCTGTCCTGAAAGGGACAGCCCGAGTTGGTGTTTTGTGCTGGTTGGTTAGATTTCTCCAACCACAGCTGTCCGGATGCGCGCGCAAGCTGCCATGCACATTATCATGGCGCAGATACTTGCTGTTCTGTAACGTGATTCGGACATGTTGCTACCCTCAGCTCAAACTGCTGCTGAGTGTATACTTGCAAGCCTGATTTGTCAAGCACTGTACCACCACGCGCAGTAGGGTCTTGATAGATTATATATATTCTTGTAGCTGCCGCACCCGGCATGGATGTCGTAAACGGCGCAGCGCCTTGCCTTCGATCTGGCGGATCCGTTCGCGGGTCAAGCCAAATTTATCGCCTACCTCTTCTAGTGTATAGGGGCGGTTGTCATCGAGGCCAAAACGCATTCTCAATATCCGCGCTTCACGTGGGGTGAGTGTGGAGAGCACTTCGTGCACCCTTTCTCTGAGCATGCTTTCATAAACCGATTGCGAAGGGGTCGGTGTCGCCTTATCTTCGATGAACATCCCCAGTTCTGAATCATCTTCATCTCCGATCGGACTTTCAAGTGAAAGCGGTATCCAAGACACTTGTAAGAGCCATTGGACTTTTTTGGGCGCGGCCTCCATTTTTTCCGCTAATTCTTGTGGGTTCGGCGGTCTTCCCAAGCTCTGTTCCATTTCATGTGAGATGCGGTAGAGGTGGCGGATGCGGTCGTTCATGTGGACCGGTAAACGGATTGTCCGGCCCTGGTCGGCGATTGCCCGGGTGATCGTCTGGCGGATCCACCAGGTAGCGTAGGTTGAGAAACGGAAACCGCGCTGGTATTCAAATTTCTCAACAGCTTTCATTAAACCGAGATTGCCTTCTTGAATTAAGTCAAGGAACGGGACTCCGCGTCCGATATACTTTTTTGCGATGCTGACTACGAGACGCGTGTTTGCTTTGATGATGTGCTCGCGAGCTAGTAAACCATCTTGGATGATCACTTCCAGTTCGTGGCGTTTTTTTAGGTAATTCCGGTGTGGCAGTTTGCGCATTTCCGCTTGCGCCGCACACCCAGCTTCAATACGTTTCGCTAAGGCGACCTCTTCTTGGACGGACAATAGCGGCACACGTGACATCTCCTTGAGATAGATCTCCACCGTGTCATTTGGTGCAAGATGTTCAAGGTTGGTTTGTGGGCTGGTTCCATCGGCAGCAGATATAGCTTCGCCTTTCTGAGCTGTCGGGTTTTCCAAGAACTCGACGCCTTCGTGCATCAGATAGGCAACCAAGCGCTGCACGGCAAATTTATCGTCTTCTTCGATCTTTATAAGTTCTTGTACGTCTTGGTGGGAGAGGTACCCTTGTGAATCTGCAAGCTCAAGCAACCTATCAATGGCTTCGGCGAAACTACCATTTTTGCCCGGATCAGCCATGCACATCCCTCCTGAGGAGCTGGCTTACTTGTTGAAAAGGGTCGCGATTCTTAAACTGAATTCTCTTCGTTCAGCAGCGTCTTGAGGATCTCAAAACGCGAATCCTTGGTTTCATCCTGGTGGTTGCAGGTTGTGGTATTTAGATTCTCGCCACATGTGGGGCAGAAACCTCTGCAGTCTGTGCTGCAGAGTGGGTTAATTGGGACCTCTAAAAGCATATATTCACGGAGCAGTGGGCCAAGGTTTATTTGACCGGATTCGGGTAAGATAAACTCAGTTCCGGGCTCTGCCAGCTGGGAAAACGTGTACAATTCAAGGTAGTCAACAGTTAGTGGTTGTGGAAATTCATTAAGACAGCGTACACATTCGATTTGAAGTGTTGCCTGCAGATTAACCTGAACCAGAATACCTTGGGCTGTACGCGTCACGCGCACATTGCCTGTAATATCTCCCAGATTTAGGTCCGGGCTCAGGAGCAGCTCTGGGATGTCAAAAAGAAAATCCCGGCTGGTGCCGACCGGTTGGTTGATCAGAAAACCGACATTAAGCCGGAGATAATTTTGCGAACTGTGCACTATTGTTACGATGATAGCACCATTGTGAGAGTGTTGAGATTATAACATAGATAGAATCAAGGGTCAAGAATTGCATTTAATATTGCAATAATGAGGGGCGTGAAAATTTATTATGATGATCAACAACAAGGATAAGGCGGATGGGTAAATTGCTGATTGCTAGTCAGAATCGCGGGAAAATCGCTGAGATAAAAGCATTGTTGGCTGGTGAAATGCTGGAGTTGGTGACACCAGATGAAGTTGGGATTTCCTTGACAGTGGAAGAGAATGGACAAACTTACCGTCAGAATGCGGCCATTAAAGCGAAAGCCTATTCCAACGCCGCCGGGCTCATATCGCTAGCGGATGATACTGGATTGGAAGTCGATGCCTTGGAAGGCCAACCGGGTATCCGTTCTGCCCGTTTTTCTCCCCAACCAGGTGCGACCGATGCTGACCGCCGGGTATACCTGCTGCAGCATTTAGCCGCCCACCCTCGCCCTTGGCAGGCTCGATTTCGCTGTGTAGTTGCCATTGCCAGCCCCCCTGATACCTTATTCTATACTGAAGGGCTTTGTGCAGGGGAGATCATCCTGGAGGAACGCGGTGAGCACGGGTTCGGGTACGACCCCATCTTTTGGCTGCCGCATCTGCACCACACTATGGCTGAATTGGATATGCCACACAAGAACCAAATCAGCCACCGGGCGCATGCGGTGCGGGAAGCCATCCCGCTGTTGCGTGAATTGTTAAAAATTTCTAAAATATCTTAACCAACAGACTGTTGTTTTCGGGTATCATAAAGGCTATGCAACAAACTAGCACAACCTCGGTGCTGACGAATTGGGTTTCGATAACGCTGCGCTGGCTTACCTTGATGGTGATCGCTCTATCACTGTCATTTGGCAGCCGATTTACCCTGGCAGTCGGTATTGTCCTCATCTCGGCCGCTTTGTGGAATGTTTGGTTGTCGGTCTGGCTGCTGCTGAAGCAGCAGCGCTTTGCCCATAAACTTGTCCTGATAGCGGTCGATATGCTCACCGTTTATGTGCTGTTTGCGATGAGCGGTACGTTGGGCGGCGGGCTCGGTTGGATCGGGATACTCCCGATCATTACCGCCTCCCTCATGTATGGGCTGCTTGGTGCGGCCGCAGTGATCCCGATTAACCTGGTTGTGCAGGGGCTGCTCTCACTGCTCGATGGTGATCTCTACGCGGTCGGCTTGTTTATCCTGACGCTGTTGCCGATCTACTTGATTGCCGGGGCGGTATTTGGTTTCATCGGCCAGCGGATGCTTCGTATCCGGGAGCAGGAAGCGCGTGCGCTTGTGCGTACCCGTTTAGAAGCCCAGCGAACAGAGCGCGAACGCAGCCGTGTGATCTATAACCTAATCTCTACGTTGAGCTCCAGCCTCAACTACCAGCGTGTCCTTGAGACCTCGCTGGACCTGAGCGCCAGCGCAATGGAAAAGATCGATGACAGGCACGACCAGTTGGTCAGTGGTGTGTTGTTATTTGTTGCGGATGAATCAGGTGGCACCTATTTACAAGTTGGCTCAGCCCGCCGGTTTACACAAGCGGATTTAAGGCTTACTCTGCAAGGCCGGCAAGGTGCCATCGGCAAGGCGATCGATGGCGGCAACCCGCAGTTAACCAGGGTTATACGCCAAGACCCAGAATTAGGTATGATTGTCGCGATGCGGGTGTGTCAGGCGGTGTATATCGTCCCGCTTCGTGTGGGCTTGGATAACTATGGTGTGATGGTTTTTGGACACCCGGAAGAAAAATACTTCACCCCAGAGCGCACCGAGGTCTTGGATATCGTCGGCAACCAATCGGTGATTGCCATTCAAAATGCCCGCTTATACAGTGACCTGGAGCAGGAAAAAGAGCGCATCTTGGAAATCCAGGAGGATGCGCGCAACAAGTTGGCGCGCGACCTGCACGATGGCCCGACCCAATCGGTAGCTGCCATTGCTATGCGGGTGAATTTCGCTCGTCGATTGATTGAACGTAATGTGAAAGCAGCAGGTGAAGAACTCTACAAGGTGGAAGATCTTGCCCGGCAGACGACCAAGGAGATCCGCCATATGCTGTTCACCTTACGTCCCTTGGTGCTTGAATCCCAGGGCTTGATCCCGGCGCTTGAATCAATGGCAGATAAAATGCGTGACACCTATGACCAGAATGTGATCGTTATGGCAGACCCACATATCGTCAGCCAGATGGAGGACAACAAGCAGGGGGTGGTCTTCTATATCACCGAAGAAGCGGTAAACAACGCCCGTAAACACGCTGAAGCCTCACACATCTGGGTACGTTTGCACCCGCTGGAGGCTGGATTGGCGATCCTGGAGATTGAGGATGATGGCGGTGGGTTCGACCTAGAGGATGTCGACAGCGATTATGAAAAGCGCGGCAGCCTGGGGATGATCAATATGCGCGAGCGGGCGGAGTTGGTAAATGGACGGGTAAAAATCGATTCTGCACTGGGACGCGGCACACGTGTCTCGGTGATCATCCCGCTGAATGAAGATGCTATTGAACGTGTCCGCCGCACGTTATGACCGCTGGGAGTCATATAAAACACCAGCGACCCCTGCGAATTACCGGTTTTGCTCTATTAGCGTTCATACTATTTTGGTTACCAATTGAAGATAATGCTGCCCACTGGCCAGTCTTTCTGGCGCTGTTCAGCGGCCTCTGGCTGGGCGCCTTTTTGTTTACCCGGCTGGTTGACCGGGTTAGCTGGAGACCCTGGTATGCCCCGCTGGCCGGTGCGCTATCTGGTGCGGCCGTGCCGGTCTTCGCAGTCGCCTTGATGCTCATCAAGAACGGTGCTCACAGCCATGGGACACCAGATTACTCGGTACATGAGGTGTTAAATATTCTGCTACGAATCCCTTATTTTGTATTGGGTGGCTGCCTGATCGGGGTGGGAATCACGGTCTTTTCTAAGTACTCGCTGAGCTGATATAGTCGATTTAGCTGAATCTTTGGTACTGCGCTGGAGAAACACATATGCCACAGTGGAATGACCTGTATTACCAACAACACCAGGAGGGGGATCAGCCACATGTGGTCTTAATCCATGGTGCAGGTGGAACGCATTTGTTTTGGCCACCGGAGATCCGCCGCTTACCAATTGCGGGTGTCTATGCACTTGATCTCCCTGGGCACGGCAAATCCAGCGGGTGCGGGCTCCAATCTATCTCCGCCTACGCAGGGGTTCTCCTTGAGTGGCTTGACGCGCTGGAATTGGACCGGGCAGTTTTTGTTGGGCATTCCATGGGTGGTGCGATCGCTTTACAGTTTGCACTGGAAAACCCCACTCGAGTCCTTGGCCTAGGCTTGTTCAGCACCGCCGCACGCTTGCCGGTAAACCCAGACCTGCTGGAACTAACCTCTACTTCAACAACATATCCGATTGCGGTTGAAAAATTGGTCGGCTGGTCGTTCTCTCCCGACACCCCTGAACGATTACAGGAATTAGCCCACAAGCGGATGCTGGAGACCCGCGCAACCGTATTGCATGGTGATTTTTTGGCTTGTAGCGAGTTTGATATGGTGCCGCGCTTGGCTGATATCAGCCTGCCAGCCCTAGTTCTGTGTGGTGATGATGACAAGATGACCCCGTTGAGACAATCGCAGTTGTTAACGGCAGAGCTGCCCCAAGCTCGCCTGGAGGTAATTGAGGGTGCTGGTCATATGGTTATGCTCGAAAGACCACATGCTGTTGCAGAGGTCTTATCATCCTTCTTAGAAGAAATAACTGCCGGATAGTACCCCACAGCGGCCAGCAGTCTGACGCTGACTTGCCATTTATTACCCGCCTGGGTATAATCTGTTTTCACAATCGCATGGGCGGTTAGCTCAGCTGGTTAGAGCGTTGCGTTGACATCGCAAAGGTCGTTGGTTCGAGTCCAATACCGCCCACAAAAATCGCTTGACAATTCCGTCGAGCGGTTTTTTGCTTCTTTACACTTTGAGCAAAGGGGAAAACTAGACCAATTGGGGGTCGAAATTAGAACTCTGGATTGAAAACATGCAAATTTTGGTTCGAGTCCAATACCCAGAAATCTCTATTTTGAAACGGAAGATGAGTTTGAGACCTTTCTCTGAATGAAGAAAAATGATTGTTGGATGAAAAGATTTCGAGGTTAATACCACCCACCCCAACAAGGAATTTTTATTATTCTTCCTATGCCATCCTCCATTTTATGATTCCGGTTTCTCTTCAGTCTTTGCCAGCTCTTGGCGCAGCCAGACAAAAAATTCGTTAAGTGTTTGAAATGAGTGCGGTAGACCACTTCCGATGTGGTCTACCGTACCATGCCAGGCATTATTTTCAACAGGATTATCATTCGTCCAAAGGCGAACAATGAAAGTGGCTTTGCGAAATGGTGGTTGCATGATCTAAAAGTTATGTCTAGCTTACACAACTCTATTCACTCATTTCAGACATCACTTTTCCGACGTTTGCTAGTAATTCGTTATGCTCTTTTGTAGGGCTAAAATCGATAAACTTTAAGTCCTTGTCTACAATTGCGGTATGACCCGCCGGAGCGAAAAACACATCTCCTTCCTCGAATACCTCTTCGGTTCCATCATCATAAATAAACCGAAACGCGCCTTCGAAAATGTAACCCCAATGAGGACAATGGCAGCTGTCGTTCGGCAATCCTTTCAG
>Ga0209013_10001850_pt1 | contig 19449 bp, 20 predicted proteins | sample Cruoilmetagenom2_FD_187291 | JGI IMG/M metagenome (GOLD analysis project Ga0209013, IMG submission 187291) | Oil polluted marine microbial communities from Coal Oil Point, Santa Barbara, California, USA - Sample 2 (SPAdes) (version 2) | ecosystem: Environmental > Aquatic > Marine > Oil seeps ...
TAATTTTGAAAACAGTAATTGGGCTGACCGATTGTTTTGTTATCATGCTTCATTTCAGCAATTTACAGAGGAGATGGATGAGAAATACGATTTTATTATTTCTAATCCACCTTTTTATACTTCTACTTTTAAAAACTTACCAAATAATAGAGCAATGGCTCGGCATGCGGAAAGTTTATCTTTTGAAGATTTATTATATGGAACTTCAAAACTTTTAAACGATAAAGGAGAGTGTGCATTTATAATTCCGTTTGAAGAAGAGGTTAATTTTATAGAAATAGCAAAATCAAATTCCTTATTTCCAAAAAGAATTACACGAGTTAAAGGCAACGAAAAATCTGATATTAAAAGAAGTTTATTGCAGTTTTCAAAAGAGGTAAAAACTATAGAAATTAAGGAACTAATTATTGAAATTACACGTCATAATTATACGGAAGCTTATAAAAATTTGGTAAAAGATTTTTACTTAAAAATGTAATATATCCAAAAAATAAAATATTTCTTAATAGGTTTTATCTGGATTATAACCTAAATATGGCATTTTTTCTTCTTTAAAAGTAATTCCATTTTCTTTTAATTCAGTTAAAATAGGCTCATAAATTTCTTTAGTAATAGGTAATTGAATTCCTGGTGTTTTAATTTCTCCTTTTAATATTTTAAGAGTTGCAATACCAACAGGTAAACCAACAGTTTTTGCCATTGCGGTATAAGTTTGATCATCTCCAATACAAACCATGCTACTTTTAATTTGTTCTTTTTTACCTTGAATTTCATATCCAAAAAGATGTTGCATTACAATCATATCTTTATCCTGTTTTTCCAAAGTCCAACTTTCTTTTAATATTTTTTCTAAAATTTGTGCTGGAGTAGCATTTTTTAAAGCCACTTTTTTGTGAGGGTTAAATAAATTTAGCTCTAATAATTTTTCCCAAACTTCATCATCTTGATCAATTTTTAAATAATAACGAAGTTTAAGTTCAACGGAATCACTTGGGTTATACGCTAAAAAAGAGTTGGTGAAATCGCGATAGCTCATGTTTTCTGAATCTTCAATGGTATAACTATCATCCGTCATTCCAAGTTGTACAAAAACATTCCAAGCTTTTGAGAAACCAACGCGTCTAATAGTTCCTCTGTATAAAGTTAAAATATCATTTAAACCGTAAACATTTTTATATTTTAAAGAATCTCTATTGGCATAACCTTCAAATTTTCCATAATCATCAATTTGTAATATTTCGGTTCTTCTAAACAATTTTTGATAAGGTATGTATTTATAGGTTCCTTCTTGTAAAAATTTTGCAGCACCACCTTGTCCTGCTAAAACTACATTTCTAGGGTTCCAAGTAAATTTATAATTCCATAAATTAGTATCGCTTTCAGGAGCAACTAAACCGCCAGTAAAAGATTCAAAAAGCAGCATTTTTCCACCTTTTTCTCTAATACGATCAATAATTTGCATTGCACTCATATGATCTATTCCAGGATCTAAACCAATTTCATTTAAAAACACCAATCCTTTTTCAACTACCTTGTTATTAAGCTGCTTCATTTCCTCAGAAACATAAGAGGGTGTAATTAAATTTTTGCTAAAAGTTATGCAATCTTTAGCAACCATAATATGCAATTTAGCTGGCAACATAGAAATAACAATTGCGGCATTTTTTATTTCCTTCTTTCGTGCTTCTTCATTAAAAATATCTAAGGAAATTGCTTTTCCGTTTGGGTGATTATTAATTTTTTGTTTTGCTAAATCTAAGGATACATCTGCAACAATAACTTGTAAATTTTCTGTAACAGATTTATTAAGTAAATAAGTAATTAGAGACGATGAGGATTGGCCTGCGCCAAGTACTAAAATTGTTTGCATTTTTTTAAAATTTGACTCAAAAATTGAATTACGAAAGTACAAATTTTAATGTTTTAAATACTTAAAAAGCACTTATTTATTATGGTGTTTTGCAGTGGCTAAAATTTGCTTTGCATTTTCAAAATCTAACTCGTTAACCTTTAATCGATAACCTTCTGAACTTGGAATGCCAATAGTTGTTAAATTTTCATCAAAAAAATAAGTAGGTATATTATAGGTTGCCAATAAAGATTTTGCAATATGAATTTCGTGAATGAAACTGGTTTCTAAAATGGTTATTAAAGTATCGGAATGGTGGTTCATATGGTAGTTTGGTTTTAATTATTTAAAAATTGAATTTAGGAACAATTAATTTTATATTTACCAAAAATTAGTTAAAATGAATAAAAACTTAACAATCACTTCAATTTTAGGGGCAATTACCATTATTTTGGGTGCTTTTGGAGCTCATGCGTTAAAGGAAAAACTAGGAGTGCAAGAGTTAAAAAGTTTTGAAACTGCGGTTAAATACCAAATGTTTCATGTGCTGGTTTTATTGTTTATAAATTCTTTGGCTAATTTTTCCTCAAAAATTAAAAATAGGTTAACATTTTTATTCTTAATGGGAATTTTGTTTTTCTCTGGATCTATTTATGCAATTACATTTGGTGTTTCCGCAAAATTAATTTGGTTTGTTACACCACTAGGAGGTTTGTTTTTTATAATAGGTTGGTTAATAATGGCAGCAGAGTTTTATAAAAAGAAATCTTTATAATTTTAAATAAAAATTTGGTGCATTTACCAAAAAGTATATTTTTGTTGAAGATTATTAACTAAAAAAAATAAAATTCGTTTTTTTAAATCAATATTCGAAAGCGTTTTCGTTAAAAATAACTACAAGTAAAAATAATTATTTTACTGATAATTAGTTGTTTAAGTAAATGAAAACGTTTTAGTAAAAACTCGATTTTCTATGATATATATCATATGCATGAGTATTTTATTCTTGCTAAATTTGATATAACAAATATGAAAAATCAAGAAATATTAATTTTTAAAAACACTTCAAATGGAAACGCTAATGAGACCAGCAATATCAGAATCGCTTTACAAACTTGGAATTAAAAACATTAAACATGTAATACATAATCCTTCCTATGAAGAATTATATAAATCAGAGTTAAACCCAGAATTAACTGGTTTTTGCAAAGGAACTTTAACAGAATTGGGAGCTGTAGATGTTATGACAGGTAGATTTACAGGTCGTTCACCTAAAGACAAATATATTGTTAAAGATGCTATTAGTGAAAACACTATTTGGTGGAATTCTGAAAAAGCACCAAATGATAATAAACCAATTTCACCTGAAGTTTGGCAATCAAAAAAAGAATTAGTTTTACAACAACTTTCTAATAATGAAATTTATGTTATAGATGCCTTTTGTGGAGCAAATGAAGATTCTAGATTAAAAGTTAGATTTGTAGTTGAAGTTCCTTGGCAAGCACATTTTGTAAAAAATATGTTTATTAGGCCAACAGAAGAAGAATTAGAAAATTTTGGAACTCCCGATTTTACCGTATTAAATGGATCTCAAATCTGTGACCCAAATTGGAAAGAACAAGGGTTAAATTCTGAAGTGTTTACAGCGTTTAACTTAACCGAAAAAATGCAGGTTATTGGTGGAACTTGGTATGGAGGTGAAATGAAAAAAGGTATGTTTGCAATGATGAACTATTATTTACCTTTAAAAGGAATGGCATCTATGCACTGTTCTGCAAATAAAGGCAAAAATGGAGAAGTTGCTATTTTCTTTGGATTATCAGGTACAGGAAAAACTACGTTATCTACAGATCCAGAACGCGAATTAATTGGTGACGATGAGCACGGTTGGGATGATGATGGTGTTTTTAATTTTGAAGGAGGTTGTTATGCGAAAACAATTAATTTAGATAAAAATGCAGAACCAGAAATTTATGGTGCAATTAGAAAAAATGCTTTATTAGAAAATGTAACGGTAGATGAAACAGGTCATATCGATTTTACAGATGATTCTTTAACGCAAAATACAAGAGTTTCTTACCCAATTTATCATATAGACAATATTGTTGAACCTGTTTCTAAAGCAGGTCATGCAACTAAAGTAATATTTTTAACTGCCGATGCTTTTGGAGTTATGCCACCAGTATCAAAATTAACTCCTGAACAAACCAAATATCACTTTTTATCTGGTTTTACAGCTAAATTAGCAGGAACAGAAAGAGGTGTTACAGAGCCAACTCCTACGTTTTCAGCTTGTTTTGGAGAAGCTTTTCTATCATTACATCCAACTAAATATGGAGAAGAATTAGTTAAAAAAATGGAAAAGAATAATGCAACAGCATATTTAGTAAATACCGGTTGGAATGGTACTGGAAAAAGAATTTCTATTAAAGATACCAGAGCAATTATTCATAGAATTTTAGATGGTTCTATTGAAAAAGCAGATACTAAAATAGTGCCTGTTTTTAATTTAGAAGTTCCAACACAGTTAGAGGAAGTAGATTCTGCTATTTTAGATCCAAGAGATACTTATAAAAGTGCAGAAGAATGGAATTCTAAAGCGGAAAAATTAGCAAAATTATTTATTGAAAATTTCGATAAATACACCGATAATGAAGAAGGAAAAGCATTGGTATCTGCCGGACCTCAATTATAACTTAGAACAAACTTAACTAAGAAAACCGTTTAGGAAACTAAGCGGTTTTTATGTTTAAAATTGTTGCTTGTATTTATATTCCACAAATTTAAAATAGTTATATAATTTATAATTTACCTCTAAACCATAATCTATATTAAAATCATAATTAATTATATTTTCATAAATAGCATTATTGTAACGTAATGGATTTTGAACTCTAATATTCCATTCGGTTACATAAAATATGTTTTTAGTTTTGTAATAATCCTTAGAATAAAAATTTTTAGGTTTTGCAATAGTATTTAAATACAGATTAAATCCGTTATCTATAATGGTAATTTCATATTGTAAACTGTCATTTTTAATAGTAACAGGTTCTTCATCTAAATGTTTTTTATGATTTAATTTAGAAGAAGTTCCACAACTAACCATAACCAAAGTAATAACCAATGTATAAAATAAGTGTTTCATAATTAGAGAATTAGTTATAAAAAAGGCACAATAATTATTCCAATTTAAAATTTATGAAAAAATAGTATATTGTTACAATAAATAAATAATAATAAAATGAATAAAAACCGATGTGCTTGGTGCGGAGAAGATCCTTTATATGTAAAATATCATGATGAAGAATGGGGAGCTCCTGTATATAATGATGATAAATTGTTTGAGTTCTTAATATTGGAAACTTTTCAGGCAGGTTTAAGCTGGATTACTGTTCTTAGAAAACGGGAAAATTTTAGAAGAGCTTTTGATAATTTTAATTATAAAAAAATAGCACAATATTCTAATGAAAAATTTGAAGAGTTATTGCAAGATGCAAGTATTATTAGAAATAAACTTAAAATAAAAGCAACCATAAGCAATGCAATTTCTTTTATGGAAATTCAAAAAGAGTTTGGTTCGTTCTCTAATTATATTTGGGAATTTACCAATGGAAAGCCTATTATAAACAATTGGAAAACTTTAGATGAAATTCCTGCTAAAACCACATTATCAGATACTATTTCAAATGATTTAAAAAAACGTGGATTTAAGTTTGTAGGTTCTACAGTAATGTATGCGCATATGCAGGCAACAGGCATGGTAAATGACCATGTTGTTGATTGTTTTAGATATGAAAAAGTATAAAAAAAATCTAAAAGGTCATTATGAATTTGGTGAAGCAAACTGTCAGTCTGAGCTTGTCGAAGACTTTTTACTTTCTCAAATTGAACTATCAAAACATTTCGACAAGAACAGTGTGACGAATAATTTAAATTTATTTGTCATTATGAATTTGGTGAAGCAAACTGCTACAAATAGAAATGGATAATCACGTTGTTATCGCTTTTCAATATTACAATGTATTTTATAAATTTATTCCATAGGAATATAAATTTCCGTTACCCATTTTGAAGGATTTGGAGTTTCATGTGGGCTAACCAGATATACTTCAAAAGGTTCAGAATTTGGAATTTCTTTTAATTTTTGAGCATGTAAATTTTTATAGGCAGTTTCCCAAGCTTCAACTTGATATTTATAACTACCATTAAGTATAGTTTTAAACGTTTTTTGAGGTTTTAAAAATCCGATTAATACATCGCCTGTAGTTATAATTCGTTCTGAAACAGGTACACAAGTAGAAAACATAGTAGTTTTATTTTTTTCATCCCATTTATGAGAAATAGAAAAAGGTTTTCCAGAAGCCTGAATGTTGTTTTCTGCCATATATTTCATAATCGCAGGAAACATTTCTCCCATTTTTTTGTCAATTTCAGAAACTTTACAAGAAGTCGTTTCATATAAATAATAACCACCACCGTAATCTACAATTCCTTTACTTACAATGCTATATTTATCTATTTCAGTGGTAATGTATTTGTCTAATAAAGTTAAACCCTTTTTGTACATTGGTTCTATGTTTTTTTGTATTCCGCCTTGAGTTAACCAATATGCCTTTTCCATAAAAGTATTTTTACCTTTCATTCCCCAAGTTACTTCCGTACCATTTTCCACTTTTTTTAAATTCCAATATACTTCCGGAGTACTTCCTGTACCAAAATCAATTTGTTGAATAAGTTCCTTATTTGGAATTAAAGCTGTGGTTTTCATAGAACCACCTCCTTCTTTTCCTATCCAACTATAAGAAGCATTTACCCCAGATGTTTTTTTAGGATAAGTTGCAACAATAGTAGAATCCATTTCGTACCAAGGACCCCAATTCTCCCAGTTTTTAAAATCATTAATTTCATTAAAAACTACTTCTACAGGAACTTTTATAATTTTTGTTTGTTTTACATTATAGTTACCATTTAAAGTGGCTAAATAAATAGAACCTCCAATAATAAGTATCAAGATTAAAAAAAATAAATATTTAAAAAGTTTCATAATAGGTGAGTTTAAGTTTCATTATTGCTAATTTACTAAATAAATTCATTTGAAAACTGTAAATTTGATGCTTAAAATTTATACAATGAAAATTAAATATATAGCTTATTTGCTTCTTGCAATAATATTATTTCCTTCTTGTGGAAAACAGCAACAAAAACCAAAACAAGAAACCAAAAAAAGTGAGTTTAAATATGAAGCAGAGCAATTTGCAGATTTAAAAATTCTTAGATACCAAATACCTGGTTTTAATAACTTAACGCTAAAGCAAAAAGAATACGTTTATTATTTATCGCAAGCTGGTATGGAAGGTCGTGATATGGTTTACGATCAAAACTATCGATTCAATTTAATTATAAGACGAGCTTTAGAACATATTTACACCAATTATAAAGGAGATAAAACTTCTGAAGATTGGAAAAATTTTGAAATTTATTTAAAACGTATATGGTTCTCAAATGGTATTCATCATCATTATGCCAATAGTAAATTTAATCCAAATTTTTCTGAAGATTATCTGAGAACATTACTAACAGCAACTAAAACTAACCTTGAAGGTGAAGCATTTGCAGTGATTTTTAATAAAAAAGATGGAAAAAAAGTAAATTTAGATGCATCTACAGGATTGTTAAAAGGCTCTGCGGTTAATTTTTATTCTCCAAATGTAACTTCCTCAGAAGTGGATAAATTTTATGCTTCAAAAATGGATAAGAATGATGCTACTCCTATAGAATACGGTTTAAATTCTAAATTGATAAAAAAAGCGAATGGAACTTTAGAAGAAAAAGTTTGGAAAGTAGGCGGAATGTATGGCGCTGCTATTGAAAAAGTAGTTTTTTGGTTGAAAAAAGCGGTAACGGTAGCTGAAAATCAACAAGAAGCCGATGCGTTAAATTTATTAATTAAATTTTACGAAACAGGTGATTTAAAAGTTTGGGATCAATACAATATTGCTTGGGCAACAAGTACCAAAGGAGATATTGACTATATTAATGGGTTTATTGAAGTATATAACGATCCAAAAGCATACAGAGGTTCTTTTGAAAGTATTGTGCAGATTAAAGATTTTGATATGTCTAAAAAAATGGCAGTAGTTTCTGAAAATGCGCAATGGTTTGAAGATAATTCTTCCATAATGGAAACTCATAAAAAGAAAAATGTAGTTGGGGTTTCTTATAAAACAGTTAATGTTGCTTCTGAGTCAGGTGATGCCACACCATCTACACCAATTGGAGTTAATTTGCCAAATAACAATTGGATTCGCCAACATCATGGCTCTAAATCTGTTTCCTTAGGAAATTTAATAGAAGCGTATAACAAAGCAGGAGGAACCGATAGATTAAAAGAGTTTGCTTTTAATAAAGATGAAATTAATACCGAAATTAAATATGGTGAATTAGCGGATAAATTACATACTGCTTTGCACGAAGTTATTGGTCATGCAAGTGGTAAAATTAATCCTGGAGTTGGACAGCCAAAAGAAACCATGAAAAATTACGCTTCAACTTTAGAAGAAGCACGTGCCGATTTGGTTGGCTTGTACTTTTTACCTGACCAAAAATTAGTAGATTTAAAATTATCACCAAACGCCAAAGAATTAGGAAAAGCCGCTTACGATGGATATATTAGAAATGGATTAATAACACAATTAATTCGTTTAAAATTAGGAGATGATATAGAAGAAGCTCATATGAGAAATCGTCAATTAGTTGCTGCTTGGGCTTATGAAAAAGGTAAAAAAGATAATGTAATTGAAAAAGTAATTAAAAATAACAAAACCTATTTTGTAATTCATGATTACGCTAAATTAAGAGTTTTATTTGGACAATTATTAAGAGAAATTCAACGTATAAAATCTGAAGGCGATTTTGAAGCTGGGAAAAATTTAGTAGAAACCTACGGTGTTAAAGTAGATCAAAAATTACACAAAGAAATTTTAGAGCGTAATAGTAAATTTAAGTCAGCTCCTTATAGCGGATTTATCAATCCTATTCTAGTTCCTAAAAAAGATGCTAAAGGTGTAATTACAGACATTGTAGTAGAGCAACCTAAAAGTTTTACGGATGAAATGTTGTATTATGCTAAAAATTATTCCAATTTGCCAGAAACAAATTAAATAGCTTAATGAGTAAAGTTAAAACCGCAATACATGCTTCTTATTTTAGTATTATAGGAAATGCTACTTTAGCTATTATAAAAGGGTTAGCAGGTGTTTTTGGTCATTCGTATGCTTTAATTGCAGATGCCATAGAATCAACTACAGATATTTTTGCATCTATTTTAGTTTTAATTGGGTTAAAATATTCAACCAAACCTGCCGATAAAAGCCATCCTTACGGTCATGGCAGAGCGGAGCCTTTAATTACATTTTTAGTGGTTGGTTTTTTAATTACATCCGCAACAATAATAATATATGAAGGAATTGTTAATTTAGGAACAGTACGTGACTTGCCAAAAAGCTGGACCCTTATTGTACTTGGAATAATTATTATTTGGAAAGAAATATCCTTTCAATATGTTATAAAAAAAAGTAGGATAACCGGAAGCTCAGCATTAAAAGCAGATGCCTGGCATCATAGAAGTGATGCAATTACTTCTATTACAGCTTTTATTGGAATATCAATGACTTTATTGTTAGGTGAAAAATTTAAAAACGCTGATATATATGCCGCTTTTTTTGCGGCGGCATTTATATTATATAATAGCTATTTAATTTTTAGACCTGCGTTAGGTGAAATAATGGATGAAAACTTAAATGAAGATTTGATTGCCGAAATTCGTGAGGTTTCTTTAACTGTTGAAGGTATTTTAGATACAGAAAAATGTTTTATTCGTAAATCTGGAATGAAATATCACGTAGATTTACACGCCATAGTAGATGGAGATAAATCGGTAAAAGAAGGTCATGAATTAGCTCATAAACTTAAAGATAAATTGGAATCTGAAATAGAAAGTATTGGCAATGTTTTAATTCACATTGAGCCTAATTAAAAAACTATATTTTCTAGTGCATAGAAAAAGTAATCAAAGTAAAAATGGCTATAATTAAAAAAATAGCAATTACTACAATATAAGTGTTCTTGTAATATTTTTTGGTAATTTTAATATCTTTTCTATAACTCCATACCATGGAAATACTAAAAACAATCACAAAAATTATTGCAAAAATTAACTGATTTTTACTAAACATATTAATTGAGTATATTTATCTTCAAAAATACATAATTTTTTAGGATGAAACACGCATTAATTATTGGAGCTTCTTCTGGAATTGGGAAAGAATTAGCAACAATTTTAGTAGAAAATAACTATTTTGTTATTATTACAGGTAGAAGAGAAAATTTATTAAAGCAAATTCAGCAAAGCAAACCAAAAAGTTACGCCTATAAAAAACAGGATGTTACAAATTTAGATTCCTGCGATACTCTGTTTAAAGAAGTGAAATCGGAGTTCAAAAATATCGATTTAATAGTGTATAGCTCAGGAGTTGGAAGTCCTAATTATAACTTAGAATGGGAACTAGAAAAGCCTACTTTAGAAACCAATGTTTTAGCAGCAACTAAAATATATGGTTTATCCTATAATCTTTTTAAAGAACAAGGTTTTGGTCATTTAGTTGGCGTTTCATCTGTTGCATCTATTAGAGGAAATAGGCATGTGCCAGCTTATTTTGCATCAAAAGCATTTCAAGCCAGCTATTTAGAATCGCTTTGGATGAAAGCAAACAGAAGTAAATCTGAAATATTTGTAACCGATATTCAGCCAGGTTTTGTAGATACTTCCATGGCTATTGGAAAAACATTTTGGATGGCAAATTCTAAAAAAGCTGCACAGCAAATTTTTACTGCAATTAAAAAAAGAAAGAAAAAAGCATACATAACAAAACGTTGGCAATTAGTAGCTTTTGTATTAAAATGGGTGCCAGCAAAATTATTGATTAAATTTTTATAGGATAAAATGAAAAACAAATTAAAAGATGTTCAAAAATTTATGGAAGTTTTTGAATTAGGCTATCAAAAACAGCCCACTGCTTTTATTTCAACCTCTAAAATTCGTTTGCGTTTTGATTTAATGAAAGAAGAAAATGAAGAATACTTAGAAGCTGCTAAAAATAACGATTTAACAGAAATTGCAGATGCTTTGGGCGATATGTTGTATATTTTATTAGGAACCGTTTTGGAACATGGCTTGCAACATAAATTTGAAGCTGTTTTTAATGAAATTCAGCGAAGTAATATGAGTAAATTAGATTATAATGGAAAACCAATTTACCGTGAAGACGGTAAAGTTTTAAAAGGACCAAATTATTTTAAACCTAACATTAAAGAAATTTTAAATAAAAAACCTTAACACAATTTTAAGGGAAAAATACCTAATAAAATTGTTATTTTATAAACTACTAATAATAACATCAATTAACCAAAAATTCAAATTAAAAATCATGAAAATGTTTAACAAAAACACTTTAATAATTACCTTGATTGCGGCGGCAATGCTGCCGATTTCATGTAAGAAGGAAAATAGTAATAAAAAAGAAATTCACGGAATTGTGACCGCAAATATGGATGCAAAAGTTAGCCCTAAAGACGATTTTTTTAGGTATGTAAACGGAACTTGGTTAGATAAAACTGAAATTCCTTCAGATAGAACATCTTGGGGAAGCTTTAATGAACTTCGTAAAAATACGGATGCAGATGTTCAAAGTATTTTAGAGGAAGCTATTGCTGAAAACAAAAAACCTAATTTAAAGGATGCTGAAGGAAAACTAAAATTAGATGCCGACCAGAAAAAAGCAATTGATTTGTACGAAACTATTATGGACACAGTTGCTCGTAATAAAGCAGGTGTTAAACCTTTATTACCATATTTAAGTAAAATAGATGCTGTTAAAAATATACCAGATCTACAAAAACTGATAGTTGAAATGGCTTCAAATGGAGGGGCTGGATACGTTGGATTTTATGTGCATAACGATTTAAAAAATAGTAATATGAACGCAGCATATTTGGTTCCTGCAGGTTTAGGTCTTTCTCGAGATTATTATGTTGATCAAGACAAAGACACTAAAGAAAAACGTGAAAAATATATTGCACACATTGCTAAAATATTACAATATTTTGGAGACACTAAAGATCAAGCAGCAGTTAATGCACAAAAAGTTTTTGATTATGAATATAAATTAGCTGTGCCAAGAAGAACTAAAGAAGAAAATAGAGATGCTAGAAAAAGATATAATCCAAAATCTATAGCCGAGCTTCAAAAGTTAATGCCAGTATTTAATTGGGAAACTGTTTTTAAAGAAATGGGCATTAAAAATTTAGATAAAATTATTGTTACAGAACCAAACTATTTAACTGCATTAAACAAAATTTTAAAAGCAAGTTCTAACGAGGATATAAAACTATATTTAAGATGGACAATGATTGATAAAAATGCAGGTATTTTAAATACATCTTTAGAAAATTTAAATTGGGAGTTTTATGGTAAAGAGTTAAGAGGAGCTAAAAAACAACGCCCAAGAAATGAAAGAGCATTAGCATCGGTTAATGGAAGAATAGGAGAGGCTTTAGGTAAATTATATGTAGCTAAAAAGTTTCCGCCAGAAGCTAAAGCGAAAGCAGAAGAAATGATTAAAAATGTGATGAAAGCTTATGAAAATAGGATTAATGCTTTACCTTGGATGACAGTAGAAACAAAGAAAAAAGCCATTAATAAGATAGAAAAAATGACCGTTAAAATAGCCTATCCAGATAAATGGAAAGATTATTCTAAATTAGCAATAAGTAACGTTAAAAATGGAGGTTCGTTTTTTCAAAATTCTTTAAATGTTAGAAAATGGGGATTTAATAAGGCTATTGAAAAATTAGGAAAACCTGTTGATAGAACGGAATGGGGAATGTCACCTCAAACCGTTAATGCTTATTTTAATCCAGTAAATAATGAAATTGTTTTTCCAGCAGCAATTTTACAACCTCCTTTTTATGATTATAAAGCGGATGCAGCAGTAAATTATGGTGGAATTGGAGCTGTAATTGGACACGAAATTTCTCACTGTTTTGATGATTCAGGAGCAAGATTTGATGCTAATGGTAACTTAAATAATTGGTGGACTAAAGAAGATTTAGAAAAATTTACGGTTTTAGGTAACAAATTAGTAGCTCAATATAGTGCAGTAGAAGCCTTAAAGGATGTTCATTTAAATGGGAAATATACTTTGGGTGAAAATATTGGTGATTTAGGTGGTGTTAATGCTGCTTATGATGCTTTGCAATTGTATTTTAAAGATCATAAAAGACCTGATAATATAGATGGATTTACACCTGAACAACGTTTTTATATGTCTTGGGCAACAGTTTGGAGAACTAAAATGAGAGAAAAAGCTTTGCGTAGTTTAATTAAAACTAATCCTCATTCTCCTGGAATGTACAGAGCGTTTATGCCTTTGCAAAATGTAGATGCTTTTTACACTGCGTTTAATATAAAAGAAGGCGATAAAATGTTTGTTAAACCAGAAGATAGAGTTAAAATCTGGTAATATATTCAATTAAAAAACTGTTTAAAAAGTATATAAACTATTCATCCTGAAAATGTCACACTGAGCTTGTCGAAGTGTTAATCAAAATCTCATTTTTATGAGAACCTAAACTGGTTCAGGTTGACAAATTTTTAAGGCTTTTTAAACAGTTTTTTTTATTAAATCAATATTAAAATAACCACCTCTATTTTCTTTTCTTTTTTTAGAAAATTGAGTTACTAAATATGCAGTGGTAATTAAATTTCTAAGTTCACATAAATCCACTGATAATTCAGAATGATCATATAATCTTTTGTTATCTTTATATAATACTTTTAACCTTTTCTCTGCTCTTCTTAAGCGTTCATTAGATCTAACAATTCCCACATAATTACTCATAATAGTTTTAACTTCATTTCTATCGTGTGTAATTAATATTTTTTCCATGTTTTTTACCACGCCACTATCATTCCAAACAGGAATATTTTTATGGAAAAGTATTTTTTGAAATCGTTTCGTTAAGTTTAAAAAAGCATTGTGTGAAAATACCAATCCTTCCAATAATGAATTAGATGCTAAACGGTTTGCGCCATGCAAACCAGTTCTAGTTACTTCACCACTAGCATATAAGTTTTTAATGGAAGTTTTTCCATTTTTATTAACGTTTACGCCACCGCAAATATAATGTTGGGCAGGAATAACAGGTATATAATCTGTACGAACATCAATTCCTAAACCTAAGCATTTTTCAGTAATATTAGGGAAATGTGTTTTAAAAGCGTCGTAATTTAAATGAGTACAATCTAAAAAAACATTAGATGATCCACTTTTTTTTAGTTCGCTATCAATGGCTCGTGCTACAATATCTCTTGGTGCTAAATCTAGCCTTTCATCATAGTGATGCATAAATTTTTCACCTTTAAAGTTTCGTAAAATAGCGCCATCTCCACGAACTGCTTCAGAAATTAAAAAAGCAGGATATTCTCCTGGATTATATAAAGCAGTTGGATGAAATTGAATAAATTCAACTTCTGAAATTTCAGCTTTAGCTCTATACGCCATGGCAATACCATCACCTGTGGCAACAACCGGATTTGTTGTGGTACTATAAACTTGTCCGTTTCCTCCAGATGCAAGCATAGTAACTTTAGAGGAAAAAGTTTTTACTTTATTGGTCTTTTCATCTAAAACATAAGCGCCATAACAAGTAATTTTCTCTTTTCTAGTTATTAATTTTTTAGTGACTTGGTGTTCTGTAATTAAATCTATAGCAAAGTGATAATCTAAAAATTCAATATTTGGTGTGTTTTTTACTTTAGCTAATAAGGCTCTTTCAATTTCAGCACCTGTAATATCTTTATGATGTAAAATCCTGTTTTGTGAATGACCACCTTCTCTACCTAAAGCATATTTTCCGTCATCGGTTTTATCAAATTTTGTTCCCCAATCCATAAGCTCTTGTAATCTATCAGGAGCTTCTTTAATTACCATTTTTACAATTTCTTTGTCACAAATACCATCACCAGCAATTAAAGTATCTTCAATATGTTGGTTAAAAGTATCTACGGTTTTATTCCAAACAGTTGCAACTCCACCTTGAGCATATTTAGTATTGCATTCATTTTTTTCATTTTTAGTAACAATGGTTATCAAGGAATCTTTAAAATGCATGGCCGATTTTAAAGCAAAAGTTAAACCAGCAACTCCAGATCCAATTACTAAAAAATCTGTTTTTATAATGTTTTTGTCTGCAATCATTTTATGTAAAAATTATTATGAAAGTTCAAGCATACGTTCAATAGAAACAAGTGCTTTTTTGCTTAATTCTTTGTCTACTTCAACAAATGGTAGCTCGTATTTTAAACATAGATATAGTTTTTTCATGGTATTCATTTTCATATAAAAACATTCGCTACAATTACAATTGTCATCATCAACAGGTGCAGGAATTAATACTTTATTAGGAACGGCCTGTCTCATTTTATGTAAAATTCCAACCTCGGTGGCAACTATAAATTTGTTTGCTTTACTAGTTTGTACATATTTTAATAAACCAGAGGTAGAACCAACATATTTTGCCACTTTAAGCAAATGAGCCTGAGATTCTGGATGAGCAATTATTTCTGCATCTGGATTTTCAGCATATAAGTTCAATATTTTTTCTATGGAAAAAGCTTCGTGTACCATGCAAGCGCCATCCCAAAGTAATAAATCTCTACCAGTTTTTTTAATTAGCCAGCTTCCTAAATTTTTATCTGGAGCAAAAATAATAGGTTGTTCTTTTGAAATGGAATTAATAATTTTTTCTGCATTTGATGACGTACAAACAATATCGGTTAATGCTTTAATTTCCGCAGAAGTATTTACGTAAGAAACAACCATATGATTTGGATGCTGTTTTTTAAAAGCAGCAAAATCAGCAGGCGGACAAGAGTCTGCTAAGGAACAGCCAGCGTTTAAATCTGGAAGTAATACTTTTTTAGAAGGATTTAATATTTTAGCAGTTTCAGCCATAAAATGTACTCCAGCAAATACAATAATATTTGCATTTGTTTTAGCTGCTTCTTGCGCTAATGCTAAGCTATCTCCAACAAAATCAGCAATATCTTGAATTTCGCTTTCTTGATAATAATGAGCTAATATAATGGCATTTTTTTCTTTTCTAAGTTTATTGATTTCCGCTACATAATCAATTTCCTCAGGTATATCAATATCTAAAAACCCCTTTTTTTGTAGGTTTTTAGTAGCGTTTTCTAATGTTTTCATTTGTCGGTTATTTAGTATGTTATCTCCCAAAAAATATGCCAAAAAATTGGAAGGGATTCCATTATTTTGGCATAGCATATTTTAAGTTATAACAGAATTAGACAATTATCTATTATATTTCTAGTTAACCTTGTAGGTCCATCCAAAAATATCTTCTGCTTTATGTTGTTGAATATCTGTAATTCGTTTTTTAATATAAGTAGCATAACTATCTGCTACTTTTGGTAATTCAAAACTTTCATTGTGATGTGAAAATCCTAAAATTGGACTAATAACTGCCGCTGTACCTGCACCAAACATTTCTAATAATTCACCTTTGCGGGCAGCTTCCATAATTTCGGAAACTTTTACAGGGCGTACTTCTATGTTAATTCCTTCATGTTCACAAAGTTGCACAATACTTTTTCTAGTAATGCCATCTAAAATTCGTTCACTGGTAGGAGCAGTTAAAAGCGTGTTATTAACTCTAAAAAACACATTCATAACACCTGCTTCTTCTAAATATTCATGAGAACAAGAGTCTGTCCAAATTACTTGTTGAAATCCTTTTTCGCGAGCTAATTTTGTTGGATAAAAAGAACCAGCATAATTACCTGCTGCTTTAGCATAACCAACTCCGCCATTTGCAGATCTACTATATTTATCTTCAATAATAACTCTAACCTCTCCGGCGTAATAAGATTGAACAGGAGAACAGATAATCATAAATTTATAGGAGTCGGATATGGAAGCCGATACACAACTTTCGGTTGCAATAATAAACGGACGAATGTATAAGGAGTTTCCTTCCCCTTTTTTAATCCATTCATTATCTAATTTTAATAAATTATTTAATCCATCAAAAAATAATTCTTTTGGAAAAGCAGGCATTCCTAGTCGTTCCGCTGAAATATTTATACGTTTCTGGTTTTGGTCTGGTCTAAACATCCAAATTTCATCATCATCAGACTTATAAGCTTTCATACCTTCAAAAACTGCTTGGCCATAATGAAATACTTTTGCAGAAGGATCAAGAGTTAAAGGTGCATAAGGTAAAATTTTGGGAGTTTGCCAAGTTCCATCAATATAATCACATTCAAACATATGATCTGTAAATTCTTGACCAAATGAAAGATTACTAAAATCGACTTTTGAAATTTTAGAAGTAGTTGTTTTTTCTATATGTAGTGTCATAGTTTTGCGAAATTTAGTTTGTACAAATTTACTTAATTTTTAACTAATATTTTGAATTTGTAAATGTCTAATTATCAATAATAAAGAGTGAAAATAGTTTTATTAGGAATTCTTGTTAAAAAAATATACACATATTATAAATATTAAATAAAATGTTTTAAACAGTTATAAAAATTTAATTAGATATTTGTATCTATTTGAAATTTTGTTGATATTAAATGAAAAGAAAAATTATTGTTACTAAAGATGGATCAACCACCATACAATTATTGGATTGGGATGAACAATATCATTCTAAAAATGGTGCTATTCAAGAAGCAAAACATGTGTTTATTAAGTACGGCTTGTCTGAAATAAAAACTAAGGAAATTACAATTTTAGAAATTGGTTTTGGTACAGGATTAAATGCTTTTATTACTTTTTTAGAAGCTCAAAAAAGAAATTTAAAAATACATTATGTAGGTGTTGAAGCTTATCCTGTTTTAAAAGAAGAGATAGACAAAATGAATTATGTAACAGAACTTAATGCTCAAAATCAAAAAGACATTTTTGATGAAATGCATAATTCTAATTGGGATAAAATTTATAGCATTACTACCGATTTTAGCCTTAAAAAAAGAAAGCAATTTTTTGAGGAAATTGAAGACAAAAATTCCTTTAATTTAATATATTTTGATGCATTTGGAGCTCCTGTTCAACCAGAACTTTGGACGGAGAGTATTTTTAAAAGAATGTATAATGCATTGAAAAATAATGGAATATTAGTAACTTACAGTGCAAAAGGAAGTGTTAGAAGAGCTATGCAATCTGTAGGTTTTTTTGTAGAAAGATTACCTGGTCCACTTGGTAAAAGAGAAATGTTAAGAGCAACTAAAAAAGAAATAAAAAATTTATAAAATGGAATTTAAAAGATTTAATAAACGTAAAAAACCAAATTTTATAAGAGGTATAATATTAGTATTGTTGTTATTTATAATAGTGTATTTATGGATGCACGCAGAACAATTTATTGAAATGTTTTTTTCGCCAAAAGCTTAATTACTTTTTAAATGTTCTTCCTTTCCATTCATATTTTTTAAAGAAAGAAAGAAAACCTATAAAACCTATAAAAAATGGGTAAAACAAACTAATTGTTAGGATATTAAAAATAGAAAATTTCCTTTTAAAATAGTTAGAAGTTTGTATTAAAAGTACACTGTCAATTATTAGTTTTAAGAGAAATATAGTAATAAATAAAATCCATAAATCTGGTTTAATAAACGCTAAAATTAATAAGGAAATAAGTAATATGTTTTCTGCTAAAACTAATATTCCAACCAATTTAGCGAAAGAATTTTTATAAGAAGATGTTTTAGAAGCCCAACGGAGTTGTTGTTGTATAAAATTACTCCAGCTTTTTTGGGAGTTTGTTTTAACTAAAGCGAAGTTATTTTTTAAATAATGAACATTATTTGGATAAAAACGTATCATTTTTTCCAATAAAAAAACATCATCGCCACTTGCAATACTCAAGTTTTCATTATAACCATTTACTTTAAAAAAGGCTTCTTTTTTAAAACATAAATTAGCTCCGTTGCACATAAACGGTTTTTTTATGCCAAAACTTCCAATAGTAGTACCAATTAAACTGATAAAATTTAAACTTTGAAAATGAAATAAAAAGTTGGTTTTACCCTTAAAAAGCACAGGTGCTGCAATAAATACTGTTTCGTTTTTTTTGATAAAATCATTAAAAATCAGTAACCATTTTTCAGGTACAACACAATCGGCATCTGTAGTAATAATCCAATCAAAGTTTGCGGAATTAATGGCGGTGTTTAAAGCATCTTTTTTTGGGGAATTAGATTTTCTAAGGTTATTAATTTCTCTAAAGTTTAGTTTTGGATTTTCTTTTTTAAAAGTATTTATTAAAGGTTTAAAATCATCAGAAGAACCATCATTAACTAAAATAATTTCATATAAATTATTTGGATAATTAAGTTTCGAAAAAGAATTGAATAATGCAAGTAAATTATCAGCTTCGTTTCTAAAAGGAACGATAATTGTAAATTTAATTTCAGGCGTGGCATCTGTTAGATTAAAAGTAAGCAGTTTGTTAAA
>Ga0209013_10001851_pt1 | contig 19449 bp, 19 predicted proteins | sample Cruoilmetagenom2_FD_187291 | JGI IMG/M metagenome (GOLD analysis project Ga0209013, IMG submission 187291) | Oil polluted marine microbial communities from Coal Oil Point, Santa Barbara, California, USA - Sample 2 (SPAdes) (version 2) | ecosystem: Environmental > Aquatic > Marine > Oil seeps ...
CAGCCAGGGGCTTCCCATTCATTTACCCACCCTGAGGATGCAACAGAAATTACAGGAGCGTATGCTCCCGGGTAACCCATACCGTCATCCCCTTCATTGCCAGCTGAGGCTACAATAATTACGCCTTGCGCAATTGCGTAATCAATGGCTGCTTTTTCCAACACATCCAGCTCCGGCCCGCCCAGGCTCATGTTAATCACTACTGGCCCGTCAAGGCTTGGTGCTAAATCAGCGATATAAGAAATGCCAGCTGCAACAACCGAAGACCAACCTGAGCCGTTCTGGTTGAGAACTTTAACAGGAATTACCTGTACCATTGGTGCTACACCATTAATTGGATTGTCATAAAACTTATAACCAATTATTGTGCTGGTGACATGGGTGCCGTGGGAATTGGTGTCCTTTTCCCATTTATTGGGTTGTTCCGAGACATTGCCAACTTCACCGCCTCCTCCTCCAAACGAGGTGGCGTATTCAACGGCAATTCGTTCCTGCGGGAAATATTGGCGCCAGGTGCCAAGTAAACCTGTGTCAAGAACAGCAACATAAACACCTGAACCGTCATAGTTAACTGCTCTATTATCAAAACCGAAATCAGTAACATTGATTGCATCCAGGTTCCATGTGCTTAAACCGTCAGCAAAATCCTCAACAGCTACTGTATCAATAGGAATACCCTTGCGCTCGGCATCCGGGTTGGCAGCTGCCACATAAGGCAAGGCCAGAATAGCATCCATTTTACTTTCCATAGTTTTCATGGTCAGGGCGTTGATCTGGACGATCTTGCCTTTGACCTGTCCGTATTCGCCCAGTTCAGCCAGGATCTCATCCGTGATCTCTGTGTTCAAAAGCACATTGATATGGATTACCTTATCATCCTTACCAGCCAGCGCGGGGCTGATAGAACTGAATATTAAAATGCTTACAATTACCAATACAAATAAACGCTTGATCTTCATATCATAATCTCCTTCCTGAAGGAATATTATTTGGATCGAATTACGGGCTGAGAATTCACCTCCCTTTTTAAAAATTAAGTTCTTTTAGTGATTTAGTATTGTTGGCTGACCTAACAGAATTGTTAGGTGTACTTTTATGATAAATCAAATCTTGAACAATCAACCTTAAAAATTGATCCAGTCTGTGTTGGCCCGAATTGGATAATTGAGAAGTGGGATAAAATTAGGGGTAATAAGCCGAAATATCGGTAAGAGTTAGTGAGTTTCCGGGATAGGCTCCAGCGTTAAAGAACCCCTTGATTCCTGAACCATTTGATACTATCCCGGACAGTTTCCTCAAGGAATCTCGATTTCAGATCCAATTCTTTCTGAGCCTTTTCGACATTGTATCCCTGCCAGTCTTTGTAAGCCCTGACATGATCATGAGCAAAAGGAATAAAAGGCAGTGCATCTCCGGCTTTGATATAAAAATCCATCAACCAAGTTGGCAGTGTTAGAAGGGGAGGTTTGACATCTGCAATATCTGCGATAATTGCAGCGGCCTCTTCGATCCGATAGTTGCTCCCGCCCAGGATATAGCGCTGACCTCTTTTTCCAATCCTGGCAGCATTGATGTGGGCTTCAGCGGCATCGCGCACGTCTACGACATTCAATATTCCTGGTGGAATGGCCTTGGCTTTGTTTTGGGCAAACATCAAAAGGATCTCGCCGGTGCTAAGATGAACATCCCCCGGGCCCAGGACAAGGGTAGGATTGAGGATCACGATATCATATCCGACACCTGAAGCCTCCAGTGCTAAATTCTCCATGGCAGCTTTCATTTCATGGTAGGCATTATCCGGCAGGGAGCCCGGGATGTAATAATCCCGTTCATCTGCCAAGCGAGTCTCGTTTTCTGGGGGTGAACCGATGGTTGTTAAACTGCTGGTATAGATCAATCGTTTGACCTTGGCTTCTCGAGTAGCCCGGATCACGTTTTTCATTTGTTCTATCGAAGATTGAACACGTTCTTGAACGAGAGCTGGATCACAGACTCCTGGATAACTGGCGGCTGCATGGAATACATAATCCATGCCTGACATCGCCCGTAAAAGAGAGGGATAATCTTCCAGGCTGCCGTCAAACCATTTGATTTCCTGGTTCTGGAGGTGGCCAACACTGTCCGGGTTTCTCCGGAAGCCATGCACTCTCCAGCCAACAGCCTGAGCTTTTTTGGCAATATGACCACCAATAAAACCTGTCGCGCCGAGGACCAGGATATCGAACATAGATCAAGTTCCTTTTTTTCGTTTAATTGGACTAGATCGGATAAGTTCTATTTCATCGGGATAATCCAGCAGATCAGCAGCTTCATCAACTGTCAGCCAACGGACCTCATCTACTTCGCCGTTCATCTTTTCGATATTTTCGGATTTGGCATCCATATGCCAGAAGAGGACGATTTTGGGTTTTCCATCCAGTAGATAAGAGATACTTCCGGCATATTTCTTAATTTTCCCAATGTGTCCAGTTTCTTCAAGGACTTCGCGTTGGGCAGCTTTTTTCCAACTCTCGCCAGGATCTACTTTCCCTTTGGGGAGAGACCAGTCATTATGTTTATGGCGGTGGACAACTGCGATTTTATTTTCAGAACCGTCTTCTTTCCAGATGATTCCCCCGGCAGCCTGGATGACAGATTTATTTTTTTTAGCCAAAGTTTTACTCCAGATTATTTCAGAATCAAAACGTGGTTAATTTTATCATATGTAAATATCGGTAATAAAAGGGCGATTCTTCTATGAAAATCACATCCAGGACTGTGATGCTTCTTGTTCCCGCTGGATGATCAGCTTCTTTTCTGTGGGGGAGTAATATCGCCGAATGGCTCTTAGTGAAATTTGATAATTAGCTGCAGAGCTCCAATCCAGAATTTGACCCAGTTCTTCCAATCCCTTCTGCATGCCAAGCCCCGTAGGGATACCGAAACGGTAGGTGAGTAGATAGGGATTTTCATCCTTAAGATACGCCAGGATAGAATCTAGAGCGACGATCAACTGATCCAGTGGAGGATCCGATCCGATCTCCATCAAGGGGAGCACGGGGAGCTCCAGGTTGACGAGAAAGATATCGAGAATGGGGGGCAGAAGAAAGAATCTGCCCAATTCAGCTTTGTATTTAGGGTATAGGTCATCGGGGAGGTCTACCTGATTTCCGGCGGAATCTATCAGTGAGATCTCAAAATCAAAACTTTCGTCGGAGATGTCCTCCTGGGGAGGAGCGTCTTCTGTGGGTACGAGCTGGTAAACCTTCTCCATGACCTGAGTGGCATGATCCTGGAAATAGACCTTCTTGGCCATTCCTTCGGAAATTGAAGCTGGCGGCAGTACCTTGCCGACATACATTTTCAAATAGGGACGTTTAAAATTCAAACCAGCCTCCATCGCCCCGCCAGTGTCATTAAAACCAACTGGCAGGATCGGCGCACCTGAGCGATAACTCAGCCATGATATGCCTGGCAGGGCGCGCTGCTTGCCCACTTCCCAAATACCGCCTTCCGGAAATAAACCAACCAAACCATCCTGACCAAGGACATCCAGAGCTTGTTGCAGTGCAGCCCGATCATATGATCCCCGCTTTACCGGGATTGAACCATAGATGGTGTGGATGATCTCGGTGATCTTTTCTGCAGGCATATCAGCAGCGCTCAGCATTTCGATCTGGCGGGGAGCATAAGCATTTAGGAGGACTACTTCCATGGCGCCGGTGTGATTGCCAATAATTAAAAGGGGACCATTCTTGGGAAAATTTTCTAAACCGAAAACTTCAATCCGGAACATAATCTTCAATACGGCCCTAAAGATCCATTTGATTAATGGGCGCATGACTCTTCTTCGGGGATATTTCATCATACTTTTAGCTTTTGACATTTTTAGTGTTGAATCCACTTTGGATCAGTATGTTTTATTAAGGGCAAATATCAACTGCGGTTCACATCTGAAAGTTCCGCTGCCGCTTCCTCGTCAAGGTACCAGAACAGATTCCCTTGATCCGGGGAGATCAACTGGGATGGATATCGATAGGGAAGAGCAGGTCCTTCAAGAACCAACTTTAACGTTTTCGCTTTTGACTGGCCGCTCACAAGAAAATATATGTTCTGGGCTGCGTTGATCAGGCGGGGGGTGAAAGAGATTCGCCAGGATTCCAATTTAGGCACCCAATTAGGGGCCACCAGGCGATTTTGATCACTTACATCACCGTTTACCAGTTCAGTTTCAGGGAAGAGTGATGCAGTATGTCCATCGTTTCCCATACCAAGTAGGATCAGATCAAAAGAAGGAAGTTTTTGTTGGAAACTGGCCTGGATCTCTTCCTGGTAGTGCCGGGCAGCATCAGCGGGGGGTAATTCTGCTTTTATACGGTGGATGTTCTCTTTCTGGATCGTTCTGGGTATTAGGAGTGATAGATTAGCCTGATTGAAATTGCTCTCTGGATGATCGGGAGGAATGGAACGTTCATCACCCCAGAAGAAATGGACTTTGCTCCAATTCAAATCATCTGCCTTTTTATCTGCCAGATATTCATAAAGGGGGGTGGGAGTGCTTCCACCAGCCAGGGCTACATTAAATTGCCCTCGTTCATCGATCGCTGCCGATCCAGTTGATATGAAATGGCCAGCTGCAGAGCGGATCATTTCTTCTTTAGAATGATAGACCAGAATTTTTTTCATTTAGATAAAATAGAAGTTAACCAATAATGAATATAAGTATACCTGATGGATTAAAATTTCCCAATCCAACTGAAAATCAGGCTTGTTTTGCCTGTGATATACTTGCAAAAGATGAGTAACCTATTAGGGTAGATGGTGTTATGAGTAGTAGTACTGGTTCTGATCAAGAGCTTTTATCTGAAAGTGAACTGATTATCCTGGCTTGTGCCGGGGATGCAGATGCTTTTGGAACTCTTTACGAAAAGTATATTGATCAGATTTATAACTATATATTTTTTAGAACCAGCAATGTCAAAGATGCGGAGGATATTTGCTCCAGGGTATTTATGAGAGCGCTGCATCACATTGAAAGGTACGAAGATCGGGGTTACCCATTTTCAGCCTGGCTGTATAGAATAGCCCATAACCTAGTTGTTAATTGGTACAGGGATAGAGAACGGTCGGATGAGATCTCTCTGGAAGATCAGTACCCTCCACCAAAAATGGATGGAGATGTCGAGGACAGGATAGAGAAGGAAAACGAAACAGAAATGCTGCTGGCCGTCATACAAGAACTGCCAGATGATCGAAAAGAGCTATTGATACTGAAGCATGTGGAAGGAATGACAAATACCGAGATCGGTCAAATCATGGACAGGACAGAAGGAGCTGTAAAAGCCCTTTATCACAGAACCCTGGAATCACTCAGGGATGATTATGAAATTTGAGAGAAACCTATGCTGAGAATTGTGATGGATAGCGCCGGTGATCTGCCGGTAGAATGGATCAGCAAGTACGAGATCGACGTGATCCCGATCAACGTCCATATGGGAAATGAGGTTTTCCTGGAAGATGTTGACCTGTCCATTGATCAGTTTTACAGTTGGGTCAAGAAAACGGGAAAAGTACCGAAAACCTCCCAGCCATCTCCCCAGCAGTACATTAACTTCTTCCGGGAGATAGCCCGACCAGGAGATGTGATCTTGTCGATCCATCTGACCAGCAAGTTGTCTGGAACTTATGAATCGGCAGTGCTGGCAGTCAGGGAATTAAAAGATGAAGCTTTTAAGATCCTCCCCTTTGATTCACTGGCAGGGACTGGCATCCAGGGTTATATGTGTCGGGAAGCTCGGGAAATGGACCGCCAGGGAGCGTCTGTGGAACAGATCCTCGAGCGGATGGGCCAGATCAGGGATAATACCCAGGTGATCTTTACCGTTGATTCCCTGGCGTTTGCCCAGAAAAGCGGAAGGGTCCAAATGATCGAGTCAATTTTGGCATCGATCCTGAAGATCAAACCGATCATAACTTTGAAAGAAGGAACGCTGGCAGTCGCGGATAAAGTACGGACCAGGAAGGCTTCCCTGGAATTCATCATCCAGGAAATGTCACAGAGAATGGGTAAGAAGCTGATCAATGCAGCCATCATTCATGCTGATGATCTGGCTACGGCGCTTGAAATATCTGAGAAAGTAGAGAAATTGATGAATGTAAAGAATTTGTTTATAGAAGATTTATCAGTAGCGATAGCAACCCATCTGGGGCCAGGAACGGTCGGGATAGTTGCCTATCCAGTTGAATAAGGACCGAATTGAGAATGGAGAAAGGTATGAAGATGACGAAAGATTTACTCAGGATCGAAAGCCGGCTGAAGGATGTTTTAAGTCCAGTCACACCGCGAGCGGATTTTGTGGCCGAACTTCAAAACAAGCTGGACCAGGAAATGGTAGCAAGATTGAAGACCAAGAAGATGCAGACCGGCTTGCTGGTCGCTGGCGGGATTGTCAGTTTGGCAGTGATGGTTATTACGATCATTCGCTCCTTGACCGCCTGGCCAGGCATCATCCAGGGCATTACCAAGAATTTGCCTAAAATACGGAAACGACAACAGGCTTTGTCAGTTTAATATCCGGTCAGCTAATTAAAAATTTGATTTCTGGAAACGGTATCATTATTTGATGCCGTTTCTTTTTATTTAAGAATATTTGAATATAGTAAAACATTCCTTAACAGGGGATTTTAGGTTCCTTTTCATGCTACAATTTTTTTATGAAAGAAGCTTATTTTCAACCAGATTCTCTTCAATTACTTTCCAGGCAGTGGTTGGAAAGATATGGAAGGCCCAATAAGATCCTGCGCCAGCCGTTCATGATCCAGGATGCGTGTCTATTGATCCTGGATATGCAGCGTTATTTTCTGGATGAAGAATCCCATGCCTGGGTTCCAAGCGGCAAAACAATTATTCCTGGATTGATAAAAGCAGCCAGGTATTTCCGAAACTCGAAAAGGCCGGTGATCGCTACTCAACACATCAACACCCCCGAAAACGCCGGGATGATGGGTTCATGGTGGTCAGAGCTGATTCTGGAAGACCACCCGTTGGTTGATATTGATCCTGACCTTGAAATCCAACCGCAGGAAATCTTGCAGAAATACCAATATGATGCCTTTATTGATTCCAATCTTGAATCCCGGCTTGGGGAGCAGGGAGTAAAACAGGTTGTGATTGGTGGCGTAATGACGCATTTATGCTGTGAAACAACTGCTCGTTCGGCGTTTGGGCGAGGGTTTGAGGTTTTTTTCCTGGTGGATGGTACAGCGACATATAACCAGGATTATCATCAGTCAACTCTGCTTAATCTGGCCCATGGAGTTGCGGTATTGACAACAGTCGACCAGATAATAAAGGAATGAATCCCAATCAGATGGAAACTTATCCTGTGGTGATCATCGGGGCTGGCCCTGCAGGTTTGGCGGCCGCCATGCAGCTTAAGCGTCAGGGGATCGACCCCGTGGTGCTAGAGCGCAAACAGGTTGGCGGATTGCTGCTGAATGCCAACTGGGTGGAAAACTACCCTGGTTTTGTGGATGGCATTTCTGGACCGCAATTGGTGACCCTGTTTTTGGCTCAAGCAGAACGGCTGGGTGTGGTGATTGAAAAGGAGGAAGTCTTAGCGGTTGTTTTTGAGGCCAATTATTTTCGCATAGTCACTAACAAAAGAGAATTAAAATCGCAGCTCCTGGTCGCAGGAAGCGGCACTACACCGAGAAAAATAGCTGATCAGCTGATATCAGAAGATGTGGGGGACCGCATTCATTATGAGGTTTACCCACTGATCGAGGAAAAGGACAAGCAGATCGTTATTATCGGTGCTGGAGATGCTGCGTTCGATTACGCGCTTAATCTTTCTCGCAATAATCGGGTTACGATCCTTAACAGGGGATCAGATATCAAAGCGATGCCTTTGTTATTTGATAGGAGCCAGGCGGTAAAAGAGATCCGTTACCAGGCGAATACAGAAATCAACGGCATATCAAGAACAAAATCCGGGAGTTTGAATCTATCATTAAAGGCTTCAAGTGCGGACCATATCATTGAATGTGATTATCTGTTAGCTGCTATAGGCAGAGAGCCTGAGTACAGTTTTGCAGACCCAAGTATAATGGATGGATTGGAAACCCTGCTGAAAGATCAAAAACTTTTCTTAATTGGTGATCTCCAGAATGGATCTTTCAGGCAGACCACAATTGCAGTCGCGGATGGCATCCGGGCTGCGATGTTTGTTGGCCAAATTCTGGAGAAAGGATAAATAATGAAAATAGTAGCATCTGCTGGACACCCGGATGTAGCCATGGTTTACGTGGTGGAATTCCCCAAAGGGTTGGTTGAATGTGTTGAATCAGTTCAACCCCCTCGCTTGCGGGAAGAGAAATGGGTTTTGATGATATCCACATTATTTGGCTGCCCGATCTCCTGCCAGATGTGTGACGCTGGCGGACATTACAGGGGCAAAGTTACCGAAGCTGAGATGTTCGCCCAGATTGAGTATCTTATTCAACAACGGTATCCGGATGGTTATGTTCCTTCAGAGCAGTTCAAGATCCAATTTGCCAGGATGGGGGAACCCGCCCTTAACTTGGCAGTGATCGATCTGCTGGAAAACCTCCCGGGTCGTATTAACGCCCCTGGTTTGATGCCATCAGTATCCACCATCGCCCCCCACGGCACAGACGACTTTTTTGAACGATTGATAGAAGTAAAGAACAAGATCTATCCTGCAGGCCGGTTCCAGTTCCAGTTTTCAATCCATACTACTGACCCTGATTTGCGCGATAAGATCATTCCAGTTAAAAAATGGAGTTTTGAGCGCATGGCAACGTTTGGAGAAGATTATCATCGGCCCGGGGACAGGAAGATTACATTGAACTTTGCCCTGGCTGAAAATAGCCCGTTAGATCCTGATGTGCTCCTGCGTTATTTTGACCCTGATCGTTTTTTGATAAAAGTAACACCACTGAATCCCACCTACCAGGCTGAATCGACCGGTCTGACTTCCTATGTAGATCCTAATAATAAAGCTGCGGTCTATCCGGAACTGGAGAAGATCCAAGAAGCTGGATACCAGGTGATCATCAGTATCGGTGAACAGGAAGAAAACCGGATTGGATCAAATTGCGGACAATATGTGCAGAAACATATTCTTGAAAGCGGTGGACTGACGGAAGGATATACCTACCAGGTGACCCAGCCGGTTTCTGATCTGAAATAAAGGCTGCGTTTGAAGGAGTGCCTGAATGAGAGATCTATTAGATCAAGTTGAGATCTGGCTCAAGAATGGCCAATCGGTCGCCCTGGCAACAGTAATAAAAACCTGGGGTTCTTCCCCACGCCCTGCTGGTGCGGGAATGGCAATCACTGAAACAGGCGAAATTGCAGGATCAGTTAGCGGCGGTTGTGTTGAAGGCGCTGTTATCGACAGCGCGATGCAGGTATTAAGAACTGGTCAACCTGAGAGGATCCATTTTGGAGTGGGGGATGATCTGGCCTGGGAGGTTGGTCTATCGTGCGGGGGAGAAATTGATGTTTACATCCGCCTGTTCGAACACAAAAACCTGGAGGTCTGGAAAAGAGCCCTGTCTAAAACTAATTCGGTGTATTTGGCGCTGGTGTTAGCCGGGAGTGGACCTTACCTGGGAAGGGATATGCTTTTAGAAAATTCCGGATCTATATTTTCTGATCTTTCCCGGGAAACACGAGATCAGCTCACCGAAATCGCTAATAAAGAACTAACTGGGGGGATTCATCAGCTTGAAGCACCCGAGATCCAAGAGGCCTTTTTTCAAAAAATCCAACCAGCTCCTGAATTGATACTGGTGGGCGGAGTCCATATTGCGATCCCTCTGGCATCCCTGGCAAAAACAGTTGGTTTTGAAGTGACGGTCATTGATCCCCGCAGATTATTCAGTACAGTGGATCGTTTCCCGGATATCAAACTGCTGCTAACTGAATGGCCAGAAGGGGCCTTCCAGAAGATCAGCATCACTGAATCATCGGCGATTGTGATGTTAACTCACGATCCTAAAATTGATGATCCGGCCTTGAAGATTGCCCTCAACTCTCCAGCGTTCTATGTAGGTGCGCTGGGCAGTCGCAAGACCCATCAAAAACGGATTGAACGTCTCAAGGACGCCGGCCTTTCCCGATCCAGGCTAGACCAAATTCATGCTCCTGTTGGATTGAACCTGGGAGGTAAAACCCCGCCAGAGATCGCGCTGGGGATCATGGCTGAGATACTTCAGGTTTGGTATGGAAGAGATATGTAATTGGTTAATGACTAATTGTGCCGGATTCTAAAGAGGTGGCGTTGGTACAAACGGTGGGAACTGGAGTATACTCTCCTACCGTTTTTCCTTATTCAAAATATAAAAATTAACGATTGAGCCAGCAGGGTTGGTTTAATCCAATCCCCTGGTATCTGATAAAAATCCCATTTTCAATACCAGAGAATGGAATACTATTTTCCCGGTAAAGCCGGTTTTTAGTTTAGGGTAGAATTACTCTAGTCATTCAGTAAGTATCCCTAGAATTTCTTCAAAATTATGAAGATAACCGAACTTCGACTGAGATACAAGATCATCCCATATCTGCTGCCTATTCTGTTTATCAATCAGCTGGTATCTCCACGCAAGGTATGGATGATTCTGTTTGTCGGTCTGGCTACGGTTTTAGTTATCAGTTATTCCTGGGCCGTCACCCTGAAAAACAATCTAAATTTGACCCGGGAAATGCGTTTTGGCTGGTCAAAGGTTGGGGATCATCTCCAGGAGAGATTTAACCTGGATAATTCTGGATGGGCGCCAGCAACTTGGATCTACCTTGAAGATCATTCGGATCTTGCTGGATATAACGGAAGTCGTGTGACCCGAATTGGAGGAAACGCTCACCGCCAGTGGTTTGAAAAGGGTTTTTGTGAACGCAGGGGATTATTTACCATTGGACCGACCAGCGTACATACTGGAGACCCCCTGGGAATTTTTGAGGTCAGGATCGAGTATCCGGCGACATCCAACATGATGGTTATGCCACCTATCTTTAATCTGCCTGATATCCAGATCGCTCCAGGTGGAAAGATCGGTGAAGGAATTAACACCACAAAATCGTGGAACCACACAGTCACCGCTTCTGGTGTGAGAGAATACAACCCGGGAGATAGTCTCAGATATATTCATTGGCCAACTTCCGCTCGCAGGGACGAGTTATTTGTACGAACATTTGACAGCACACCAACCAGTGACCAGTGGATCTTCCTGGATATGTTTGGGGATAGCCATACGGGGGAAGGGGAAGATGCCTCTGAAGAGCACGCTATCATCCTGGCAGCATCGCTGATGAACTGGGCTCTGGAAAACGGCCGCGCCGTAGGTTTTGGAGCAAATGGAAAAGAGTTATCGTGGTATCAGCCCAGGATGGACGAAACCCAAAAATGGATCATCCTTCGGGCCTTGGCTCTCTTAGAAAAAGGAGAAGATCCTCTTCATAAGCTGCTGGAGGCTGCCCGTCAATCCCTTCGCTTCCGATCCAGTGTCATTGTCATCACTGCAGACTTAAGCGGCAACTGGCTAAATCCTCTCTTGCTTATGAGGAAAAAGGGTATTGTGCCCACAATCCTGCTGTTAAACGCCCCAGCTTTTGGAGGAAAAGGTGATGTCCAGGATATTCAGAAGAAACTAGATTCAGTTGGGTTGGGGAACTACCTGATAGGTCCAGAATATCTGGATAATATGGAAAAGGAATTATCTCCGGCGACACAAAAGCGCCGGGAAGAATTCAAGGAAGCTCGGAAAGTCCACTGGAGGCCGCTGATTTGAAACCTGTGTGGGAATTCCTGAGAAAAAAGATCTCTATCAGGGTATCTGTTTACCTTATCCTGAGCTACCTGATCATGTATTTTGTGCTGGTTGGAATTGAACTGGTAGTCCGGGGTACTTCTGTTGAAGTGCTGCGAAGGATGATCCTTTTAGGGGTGGTCACAGGGTGGTTGCTGGGGCGATCTTCCTTGAAGTTCTGGCAAGCTCTCCTGATCTCAATAATTACTGGCATTTTGTTGACCCTGATCCATATTGGGGGGATCGATGCAGCCCTATGGAATTTGATCAAGGACGCGTTTAGGAACCTCTGGGATCTGGTATTCCATAACATTGCGCTGGACACGGAGGAATTGAAATTTTTACTGGAGATCATTCGAACAAGGTCCCTGGAGGTTTATTCTGGATTGCTCCTGTGGGGAAGCGATTTGATCACAGGATTCTATATATATAACCAGGTAAGTACACTGCTGACCTGGGGATATGTGCTGTGGCTGCTGTCTTCCTGGTTTACCTGGGTCACTTTCAGGAATGATCAGCCCATTTGGGGTTTGATCCCGGCAGGAACTATCCTGGCGATCTTAATGACATATACCCTGGAAAAAAGGGTTATGCTGGTCCTGCTCCTGGGAGCTGGATTGACATTGATTGGCCTGGTCAACCATGAAGTCCATCAGAGAGAGTGGAAAAGATTAAATATAAAAGGGTCCGCGAATGTGCGAGAGCACGTAGTTCTTGCTGTAGTTGGTTTTTCCCTGTATACGATGGTTTTTGCGGGTTTAATGCCATCAATAAGGATCAAGGCCATCTCTGATCCATTTGAAAGATTGCTATATGGTGAAAGTGAATCAGGTGAAGGCGGGTCTGATCCTTCAATTGATGTAGGTGGGTTCAACTCTGATCTCTATTCAATTGAACGGTTTGGAGGACTGCCGCGTCAAAAACTGATTGGTACGGGACCTGAATTGGCCCAGCGGGTGGTAATGATTGTCCAGTTCCCAACCACGACTTTTGTAAAAATGGATCTACCGAACGCAGCCAGATATTGGGGATCTTATTCTTATGATCAATATACTGGAACCGGTTGGCAGGCCAGTCCGACAGTTGAGATTGAATACAGCCCCGGCCAGGAAATAATTCCCATCCAGAATGAGAATTTTGATATTGTTACCCAAAAGATCAGACTGAGTAATGCTATAAGCGGAACTTTATATTCTGCAGGATCTCCTGTCACTGTGGACCAGGATGTATTGGTATCCTGGCGAACGCTGATAGATGAACCACAAAATGGCGATCGCCACACCTACCAAGTGGATGATCTTTTCGCGGCTACGATTGACAACCTCCAGTATCAGGTGCGATCCCAGGTATCCAATGCAACTGATGATGATTTGCGGTTAGCAAATGGGGATACCCCGGAATGGATAGAGCTCAGGTATCTGGCTCTTCCAGATACAGTTCCTGATCGGGTCCTGCAATTAGCGCAGGAAATTGTTGCCAATCAGCCCACAAAATATGATCAAGCTAAAGCTATCGAGATATTTTTGAGATCCTATCCCTATACGCTGGATTTGCCGGCACCACCAGCAGATAGGGATGTGGCAGATTATTTCCTGTTTGATCTTCAAACGGGTTATTGTGATTATTATGCAACTTCGATGGTGGTTTTATCGCGAATAGTTGGGATGCCAGCCAGAGCAGTGGTTGGTTATGTTGGCGGAGAATATGACGAAGAGAATGACAGATACCTGGTATCTGAAGCGGATGCCCATACCTGGGTGGAAATCTATTTTGGCGGATATGGATGGATTCCGTTCGAGCCGACTGCTGCCAGGGATTTAATTGATGATGAAGGTCTCTCACTTCCCCTTCCTCCGGAATTGGAAGAACTCCCCCAGGCGGTCGAAACTGTTGAAAGAGTTGAATTTCCCTGGCTGGAAGCTGGTTTGGGAACAACTTTTCTTGCGGTGGTTGGGCTATTGTTCTGGAACCGGGCTGATCTGGCACGGCTGGGATACCTGGATGCATCCAGTCTGGCCCTTGTCGTTTATCAAAGATTATTCAGATACAGCCGTTGGATGGGCTTAGGTCATTTGAGGTCAGATACCTTATATGAATTCAGCTCTCAGGTTAAGAAGGTATTCAAGGATCTGACTACCAGACCACGGAGGGAAAAACAATTTCAGGATGTGTATCGGGAAATAGACCAGTTAACCAGCTTAGCTATATTGGCGAATTACAGCGACCAGCCACTTATTGAGGATCATAAAGACAGGATTATCAAGACCTGGAAAAAATTACGGATCCAGTTAAGGAAAGCGACCTGGTTCTCGGCCTGGAAAACTTTTAGAAGCATGATGTTCAAACTTGAGCGAAATTCGGACCAGATGGATGATATATTAGGAAATGGAGCAGCTGATGGAAACCGTTAAGGAACTGACAACAACTTTAGTCCATAATATTGAAAAAGTGATCATTGGCAAACGACGAGCTGTACAGCTGGCTGTGCTGGGTTTGATCTGTGAGGGCCATGTCCTGATCGAGGATGTGCCCGGTGTCGGAAAAACGATGCTGGCCAGGAGTTTGGCGCGCTCTCTGAACTGCTCATTCAGCAGAATTCAATGCACACCAGATATGCTGCCGAGTGATATCACAGGCGTAGAGATTTTTGATCAATCCTCAGGTGAGTTTAGATACCTGCCTGGTCCCATTCTCAACCAGATCATTCTGGCGGATGAGATCAACAGGGCCACACCCAAGACCCAGTCAGCTTTATTGGAAGCTATGCAGGAACGCCAGGTAACAGTCAGCGGAGAAACCCATCTTATACCGAGGCCTTTTATGGTGCTGGCTACACAGAACCCGATCGAATACGAAGGGACTTTCCCTTTACCAGAAGCACAGCTGGACCGGTTTATGATTAAGGTAAATATTGGTTATCCGGGGATCACAGAAGAGATGGCGGTAATCGCGAACCAGAAATTTGTCCATCCAATCGAATCCATTGAACCAGTGACTTCCCCTGAAAAGATCATTAAAGTTCAGGAACAGGTGAAAGAGGTATTTATCGCGGAATCGATCAAAAAGTATATTGTCGAGATCGCTCAGGAAACACGGGCTGCGGACTCAGTATATCTGGGGGCCAGTCCCAGGGGCAGTTTGGCCCTGGCGCGAGCCAGCCAGGGCTGGGCGGCCATGTACGGCCGTAAATTTGTGATTCCGGATGATGTTAAATTACTGGCAGAGTCAACCCTGGGGCATCGCGTGATCCTTAGTTCATCAGCCCGCTTGCAAGAATTACGTACAGGTGATCTGGTCCGCGAGATTCTGCGCAATGTACCTGTACCGGGAGGGGATTTTCAGGGTGAGTAGAGACTTAAGGGAATATACAAAAAACACCAAGACCCGCCTGTTGATTGGATTTTTAGCCTTGATATTTCTGGTTGGTGATGGCTTGATCTTATTGTTTTACGGGAAAGAAGCCGGGATATTTGGCCTGGTTTGTATGATTGGGGCGTTGATACCGGTTTTGCTGGTTATTATATTCCTGGTGATTGCAGACAAAGTAGTGAAGAAAAATCAATAAACCCGTTATATAAAAATCGTCAGGTTTAAATAAAAATACGGCATCCAGAAGGATGCCGTATTTGTTTTATACCAATGCTTGGTTAAGGATCTCTATGATATCCAGCACCTCTATTTCATCTGCCAGACCTTTTGACCGTAAAGCGTCATCGAACATGGTCAGACAGTATGGACAGGTAGTCGTGATAGTATCCGCTTCTATATCCAGGGCTTGCTGCAGCCGGTGCTGATTGATGCGAGTATCAGCTGCCGTTTCCAGCCACATGGCACCTCCACCACCGCCACAGCAAAAGCTTTCTTGTTTATTATTTTTCATCTCCAGCGGGGAAAGATTGGCTTTTTTAAGCAGATCCCGCGGTTGGGTATAGACGTTGTTGTAGCGGCCCAGATAACAGGAGTCATGGAAGGTTAGTTTGCCCAAATCCCGGGTTCCTGAATCTTGGAACTTGAGCCCTGGCAGCAGTTCAGCCAGGAATTCCACAGCATGCTGGACCTGAAAATCACCACCAAATGAGGGGTATTCATTTTTTATGGTATTCAAACCATGGGGGCAGAGAGTGATGATTTTCTGAAATTGGATCTCAGAAAATACGCCAATGTTCTCCTCAGCAGCTACCTGGAATAGATATTCATTTCCCATCCTGCGGGCAGTTTCACCGCAGCACATTTCTGCATCTCCAAGAACGCCGTAATCGACTTTAAGTTTATTGAGGATCTCAATAAATGCCCGGGTGACTTTTTGGTTGCGATCGTCGAATGAGCCTGCACAGCCGACAAAATAGAGAACATCGACTTTATCTCCCGGGGAGAGAACCCTGACATCCAAACCATCTGCCCAGCTCATGCGATTCTGGGCTGGCATACCCCAGGGATTTCCCTGGCGTTCAAAATTTCTGAGAGTTTCACCGATAGTTTTAGGGACGTTTCCTGTCATCAATACCTGGGCTCTCCGGATATCTATGACTTGTTCTGGAGGACGAATAAATGCAGGACAGACATCCAAACAGTGACCGCAGGTTGTGCACGACCACAGGAATTCTTCCTCCAGCAATTGCGATTGAAGTTCGTTTTTAGCGTCTTTTTCTGGGGTTATCAAGACAGAAGCCATATTTTCCCGGAGCATCAACAATAAAGTTCTGGGTGAATAGGCAAGTCCGCTGTTTGTAGCAGGGCAGACTTCCTCGCAGCGTCCGCACTGCAAGCAGGAATCAAAGGCCAGCAAATTAACTGAGGAAAACTCATTGATGGTAGAAGTGCCCAGTACTTCCGTATCCATGATATCCGGGATGGTCTCCAGCTCACCCGAAGGCCGGTCAGATTTCATAAATATATGGATTGGTGTGAAGATCATATGGCGCAATTTGGTGAAAGGAATACTGGCAGCGAGCAGCAATCCCAATCCTACATGCAGGATGAAAATATAGGAATGGATTGCATTTGCCGCCGAAGGGGAAAGGGCCATTTTTCTCAATAGCAACGCTACCCAATTGCCAATAGGAGCCCAATTAGCCCAGGCGGGAGCCCAGACGAGAATTCTAAGCCCTTCTGTGAAGAAACCTACCAGAGGGATGCACGCCAGCAGGATCAGGGCATAAATATCATCCCAGGAGTTTTCCATGTAATCGGGACGAATGATAAATCGCCTGATCATGGCCATAACAACGCCAAGCAGGATAGCAACTCCCGCGAGATCCATGATCAATTCGTAGATGATATATCCCGGACCTGAGAAAAGGGGCCAGGTAAAGGGTACAAAGAGCCCCATCTGCATGATCTTTATGGCAGTTCCTATCACCTGAATGATAACGCCCCAGAATATTAATAAGTGCATTATGCCGGGGTAGATCTTCATTACTGTGCGTAATTGACCCAGGGCATAGATGACCACGTCACCGAGGCGAGACCAGGGTTTTGAAATCCGTTGTTTTGTTGATGTCATACGGATCCTCCGATGAAAATCTCACCATTTGTGATCTTTAAGGGAATCTTTCCCAGGGGTGATGGTGGCGGGCCTGAGATAACTTCACCCTCGTAGGGTTCAAAGAAACCCTCATGGCAGGGGCAGTGAATTACCTGGTCGGCAACATCCCATTTGCAAATACAGGCAAAATGAGTGCAAACTGCCGAATAGGCCCGGAAACCCTGGTCTGTATTGATTACAAGAGCTGGGTAGCGTCCAAAAGGAATTGTTAAGCTTTCTCCTGGTGGGATATCATCGATTGTGCCGACTCTTACAGGATCTGGTGGGGTTTCTTCGAGGCTGGGGGGATAGAGATAAGCAATAAAGGGTGCCATCAAAGCAGTAAAACCAGTAGCTGCCAATCCCTTCTTTATCAAATTAATAAAGTCACGGCGCGAGATCTCACTCATTTAGCTCACCTCCCCCCAAATAGTCAGGGCAATGATAACAAGGACTGCAGCAAAGGATAGCCAGAACCGTATCTTAGTTGTTTTTTTGGATGTATCTGGTTTACGATCCAGGAAAGGCCAGATCAGGAGCAGAACGACTGCCAAAACCGGGGAGGTCGCCCCAATTGTTTTCGGGATAAAACGCAAGAGTTGATATAAAGCGAGAAAATACCATTCGGGTTTGACATGAAGAGGAGTGTCCATTGCATCTGCAGACGCTCCTAGTCCGACAGGAGCGAACAAACCGATCACGCCGATTATCACAACCAGAATGACCACACCCAGGGCAACTTTAGCTTCTAAGGCTACATGATCCGGATAAAATGGAACTTCCTTCTCTTGATTATTTTCGGACATCAGCTTACTCCCGTTTATTCAAGTTTCCTGACACTAAGCAGTTATTAAAGAGGTTTCATCACTCCTTGTTTCCGGATCATGATGAAATGTAATCCCAAAGACCCAACCGTAATCAGGGGCAGGATCAGGATATGGGCCGCGAAGAATCGACTTAATGTAAGACTTGTGACGCTCCATCCACCCCTGAGAAATACCAGGGCCAGGTCTCCGATGATCGGAATACTTCCTCCGATTTCCGTACCGACTGTTGTGGCCCAGTAGGCTCTTTGATCCCAGGGCAGCAGATAACCTGTGAATCCGAAAGCCAGGGTCATTATCCCCAGTGTTACCCCAGAAACCCAATTCAGCTCCCTGGGAGATTTGTATGCTCCCATGATGAAAACCCTCAGCATGTGGGCCAAAGCCATGACGATCATGCCGTTGGCAGACCAATGGTGGATCATACGGAATGCTGATCCGAGCAGCACTTCATTTTCTATGAATTGGATGCTGGCATACGCTTCCGTTGGAGTTGGTTTGTAATAGAAGGCCAGCATGATGCCAGTTATTCCCTGGACGAGGAACAGGAAGAAAGTTATTCCTCCCAGGCAGTACCACCAACGGCGCTGCCAATCAGGTACTGGTTTAGCCAGGATCGGTTTCATGAATTCAGATAGCTGATAACGCTCGTCAATCCAGGCGAGTATCCTGGTTGGAATTGGAACCCACTCAGATCTTGAACGCCAGACACTGGCGCTGCGGGCAACCCCAAAAAGCAGGATCAAGCCGGCTGCGCCAAAGAGGACCAAGCGGCCCAACGGGGTCCAGATGTTAGTGAATTGCTCGTCAATATGGCATTGAATGCAGGTATCCTTCTCTGGCTCCAGGGGAAACTCACCTGAGTATTCAATGCTCTCAGTGGGCGAGGGTTGGTTAGCTGTGATGGCGTGAACGCCTGCAGCTGCTGCCAGCACCAAGATCAAACTGAGAGCCGCAATCAGGATTGTACGGTAAATAGTTTTCATATAAAAAACCTCGTCTGCGCTGACTACAGTGAGACTTAAACCGCAACTATTAAAATTTCAATCAGGAAAGAGTTTGATGTTATCCATTCAGCAGGTACCTTTGGTTGAGCAGTGTCTGGATTGATGATCTAAGGAAACCTTGTTTAGAAGTGTATTCCCCGATCAAAAAGAAACTATTCACAGATTATAAAAATATAACATAATCCGCACAGCGTTGCAGGTGTCATTCTTCACAAGGAGATCAATAATTCATGGTTATTAGCGTGTTGAAAAAGAAAATTCCTCGAGAATCTGGGATACAACA
>Ga0209013_10001852_pt1 | contig 19449 bp, 18 predicted proteins | sample Cruoilmetagenom2_FD_187291 | JGI IMG/M metagenome (GOLD analysis project Ga0209013, IMG submission 187291) | Oil polluted marine microbial communities from Coal Oil Point, Santa Barbara, California, USA - Sample 2 (SPAdes) (version 2) | ecosystem: Environmental > Aquatic > Marine > Oil seeps ...
GGCAGCATGGCTTGAATGGTGGTACCACCCAGCATGGCGACGAAGTCGAAGATCAGGTATACGATCGCTATCACCACCACGAATGTCCACGACTGCGGGTCCAGGTTCCACAATCCGCGCGCAGCCCAGAACCAGATCAGGGCCGCGATACCGGCCAGGATTGCGCCAATGATGCTAACGCCGAAGAACTCCATTGGGCCGAGCGATGCGATGGGAAGTAAACCCAGGTAACGAAGAACGTCAAGGATGGCGATAATACCTGCTAAAACAGCCAGGATAGCCAGGATGGTTGCAGCAAGAGGGCGATTCATTTTATTCTCCTTTATATAAACCGATCTATGATTTAACAATGTACCATAATTATGAATGTTTGATACAGTGTAGTACATTCGGGTCTAACATTAATTATATCTTAGAAAATCTCGGCTGAAAAGCCTGCCCACGATCCAGATGACGTCCTCGCCTGGCACGATGATCCATTAATATTTCGCTTGACAACGAGAAATAACCGCGCTAGGATGTGGGCGTTAGTCTGGGTCATATTTGGTCATTTACCCAAGGAGAGTAACCGGTGAATAAAAAACTAACCACCTACCTGATCATGCTGCTGCTGATATTTAGTCTGGTGTTGACCACGGCCGCGGCACCTTTCTACGCGAATTCCAATTCATCTGCAGCCTCCAAGAAACTTGTGCGCCTTACGATCGATAACCGGGACGATAAGATATTGTACCTGACATTGCGCTCCCCGGGCAACTTCTATTGGCTGCGAGCGCCGGGAGACACCATCACGACTTTCACTGTCGCGAGAGATGAATATTCCTACTGGCTGTACGGTTGTGGATTGGTGGACACCGGTACATTCGACCTGACCAGGAACATGAAACTGATCAACCCGGTCTGCGGCGGGAACGCCAAATCGGCAAACAGCAATCCAGGCGCTGTTGACCTCTCCAACAATCTCAAGCTGGTGCGCGTATCGATCATCAATGAAACCGGTGAGAGGTCTAAGATGATCCTGACGGGGCCATCTACGCACGTCTTGTTCTTGGACGCTAATGAAACTGGCAGCTATACTCTCGGCAAGGGCACTTACAACGTAAAATTCCATGCCTGCGGTGTATGGAATACGCGCGAATTTGAGACCTACAAGAACGCCAAACTTGTTCTCAAGTGCGCAAAATAGAAAAATTAGACACATTAGATCGACATTGATTTTTTTACCGCACAGCGGTATAATCAAAAGACGGCGATGACCGGGACGATTATCCGGCGAGGACCTGGCAGGGAATGGAGATCAACGACTGAGAGTCTCCTACAGCGTCCAACCGGTGAAAACCACCCGCGAGCTTGACCCGGAACTGTCCACGGACAAATTATGGGAAACGGTTGACCCCGTTATCAGTCACTCAAGATTAAGCCAATTCCTATGGAATTGGCCACAATCTGGGTGGAACCGCGTGAACATACTCTCGCCCCAGTGAGGCGAGAGTTTTTTTATTAAGGAGTGATTACTATGTCCCAAAAACAAGAAAAGTACGAAGAAAGCGATCTTTACCGCATCCGGCACTCAGCGGCGCATGTCATGGCCCAGGCCGTGTTGGAGATGTTCCCGGACGGGGAATACACCATCGGCCCTCCGATCGAGGATGGGTTTTACTATGATTTCGACCTGTCACGCCCGCTGACACCAGAAGACCTGCAAGTGATCGAGAAACGCATGCGGGAGATCATCTCTGGGGATTTCAGTTTTGAAAAGCGGGTGCTAACGGCTGAAGAGGCGCGTGAGGTTTTTGAGCACCAGCCTTACAAGCTGGAATTGATCGATGGGCTGGAGGGTGGCGGGTACGATGAATATGGGGAAGCGCTTGAAGAGAAACCCGAAATCTCGATCTACACTCACGATACGTTCATCGACCTGTGCCGCGGACCGCATGTTGAGACCACCGGTCAGATCAACCCGGATGCCGTTAAACTGTTGAATGTTGCAGGTGCCTACTGGCGAGGTGATGAAAGCAAAACCATGCTGCAGCGTATCTACGGTACGGCATGGCAGACCGCCTCAGAACTAGAAGAATACATGTGGAAACTGGAAGAGGCGAAAAAACGAGATCATCGCCGCCTGGGACGTGAACTGGATCTATTCAGCGTCAACGAAGATGTGGGCCCGGGATTGATCCTGTGGCATCCAAAAGGTGGCATGGTGCGTAAAATTGCCGAGAATTACTGCATGGAGGAACACGAGAAGGGCGGCTACGAGTTCGTCTACTCGCCGCATATCGGGAAGGCAAATTTATGGGAGACCAGCGGACATTTAGATTGGTACGAGGAGAACATGTACGCACCACTGGATATCGAAGGTCAGCAATACTACTTGAAACCCATGAACTGCCCGTTCCATGTGCAGATTTTCAAGAGCCGGCTGCGCTCCTATCGCGATCTTCCTCAGCGCTATGCCGAGTGGGGCACGGTTTACCGCTACGAACGCAGCGGCGTACTTCACGGTCTTCTGCGGGTGCGCGGCTTCACCCAAGACGACGCGCACCTCTTCTGCCGGCCGGACCAGATGCCAAAGGAGATTGACCGGGTGCTCCAGTTCAGCCTCAATATCCTGCGGGCTTTTGGCTTTCAAGATTTCCAGGCCTACCTTTCCACTCGCAACCCCAATAAAGCTGCCGGGACAGCCGATGAGTGGCTGGCTCCGACGGAGGCGCTCCGGCAATCACTTGAAAGAGCAGAAGTCCCATACCAGGTCGACGAGGGTGAAGCGACTTTCTACGGCCCCAAGATCGACCTGAAAGTCAAAGATGCCCTGGGGCGCGAGTGGCAGTTGACCACCATACAGTTCGACTTTACACTGCCTGAACGTTTCGATCTGACCTATGTCGGCGAAGACGGGCAGGAGCACCGTCCATACATGATCCACCGCGCGCTGTTGGGTTCGATGGAACGCTTCATGGGTGTGCTGATCGAGCACTTTTCCGGGGCCTTTCCAGTGTGGTTGGCGCCGACACAAGCAATCCTGATACCCATCGCGGACAGGCACTCCGATTATGCCGAGGAGGTCGCCAATCGTATGAAAGCTGCCGGCATGCGAGTGGAAGTTGATAACCGCCGAGAGCGTATGAACGCCAAAATACGTGACGCACAGATGCAGAAAATCCCTTACATGCTGGTCGTTGGTGACCGGGAGGCAGAGAGCGGTTCGGTCTCGGTGCGCTTACGCTCGGAGGAAAACCTGGGTGCGATGGCGGTGGACCAGTTCCTGGCACGCGTGCAGGAAGACATCCAAAATAAAATCTAACATTACATGGTGTTCCGGAAAAACTAATTGTTTATATTTGTTAGATTGTTTACGGAACACTGGTCTACCCACATTATTCACGAGAATAAGTGTGGTTTTAAAGTAGTCGCGAGCTGCATGCAGGCCAACCATATCGACCCGTAAGACTCCTACAGCAAGGTTGACGATTCCGCTTTAGTCGTGGTATGATGACCACCGCTAAATTTGGCACCAGAGATGCCATTTCAAGATCATAAGGAGAAAAAATATCAGCGCAGCAAATTATCGAGTAAATAATTCCATTCGTTCGCGTGAAGTTCGCTTAATCGGTCCCGATGGCGAAAATGTAGGTGTCGTACCAATCGAAGAAGCACGTCGCATAGCAACTGAAGCTGATCTCGACCTGGTCGAAGTAGCCCCAGGCGCTAAGCCACCCGTCTGCCGGGTAATGGATTTCGGAAAGTTTTTATACGAACGAGCGAAAAAGGAACGTGAAGCCCGCAAGGCGCAAACTAAAATCGAAGTCAAAGAAATTCGCCTGAGACCAAAGACGAACGAACACCATCGCGACTTAAAAGTAAGAGATGCCCGGCGCTGGTTAGATAGCGGGAAGAAGGTTAAGGTTCGTATCCGGTTTCGCGGTAGAGAAATCACTTATCCGGAAATTGCACTCGAAGACCTAAAAGAAATCGCCGAACAACTATCCGACGTTGCCATCGTAGAACAAGCACCCGGTCTCGAAGGACGAACGATGTTGATGGTCTTGGCGCCTACCAAATCTAAATAAGAAGACGAAGCTCGTTGCGCTGATTTTACCCTTAGATCCCGAAACAAACCATATCCGCGGATGCAAACGAGATCCGCGGATTTTTTACGAAAGGAGTATACCTGTGCCTCGCAAAAAACGCACCAAAAAATACAAGATAAAAACCCACAAAGCTACCGCAAAACGCTTTCGCCTGACCGGTACGGGGAAGCTCGTACGCACGAAAATCGGTAAAAGCCACAGACGCCGTGTCACCCCTAAGCGCACCAAGCGCCTGTTCATGGAAATGATCCCTACGAAAGGGCGCGGGATTGTTAAAAGGGTGAACCGTCTGGCACCCTATATGAAGAAGGCAAAGTAAGATACGTAGCCAGCACATCATGAATGTGTAAATCGATATTTTAAGTAATGGGTACTGATCCCATGGAGCGGCCGCTGGGTGTACACAACTGGTAGCGACTTGAGCTACTGACGCCCAGGGGTTCGCAGGAGAGTAAGATATGCCACGTGTAAAAACTGGACCACACCGCCGCCGACGGCACAAAAAAATCCTCAAAATGACCAAAGGTCAATACGGCACCCGCAGCAAGCTGTTTCGCAGGGCCAACGAAGCCATGCTGAAAAGCTACTGGTACGCCTATCGCGATCGACGCACGCGCAAACGCGACCTGCGTCGCTTATGGATTGCGCGCATTAATGCAGCTTCACGGCAGAACGGCACAACATACAGTCGCCTGATCCATGGTCTGAAGATTAACCAAATCACGATCAACCGCAAAATGTTAGCTGATATGGCCGTGCGAGATCCAGGGGCATTTGCGAGCGTAGTCGCAGTAGCACATGTAGAATAACCTGATACGTTATCAAGCAACGATCTGGACGTCTTTTGTCCAGATCGTTTATTTTTTAACTGCTTGTTTCGTTAAATTGATAAATTGTTGACAATAATCAGTGTCTCACGGATGGCATTCAATGGATTTCTTATATGGATACACCCATGTTAATGGATTGAGCGCACCTTGGGGTTCAATGACTGGGCTGGTTTGTTAGCACATTTGTATAAAATTTATAAAAAATTGCTGAAGAATCATGATATGAGATATACGCAACCTCCCCATATAGTATAATTTGTACGCTTTTCATACGAAGGACGCTCTGGTATATTTCAGCATCCTCAGGAGGCAGCTATGACAGAAGAAAAAAACAAGGTAATCCGTGATGAGGGTGGCTTCTTTACGGACGTGGGTCTCAGGATCAAGCTCATCTTTCGTTTGATGGGAGATCCACGCGTAAACATCTTCTTGAAACTCCTGCCCATCGCGTCATTGATCTATCTGATCATTCCTGCTCCGATCCCACCGGACTTTATTCCCTTACCTATCGACGATGCTCTGATTATTTGGGTTGCGACGTACCTCTTCGTCGAACTGTGCCCACCAATTGTGGTTCAGGAACACATGAAAGCTCTAAATATGGAAATTCCTGGCAAGTGGCGCGACCCCAGCGATGAAATCGATGATGAAAACATTATCGATGCCGAGTTTCGGGAGGAAGCATAAGACCCAACCCGAATTCAGAAACAACCTGTGTCATTTACCTCAGCGTAACGGAACGCAAATGCGGGCAGATTTACGCTGATTATTTTTAATTCACCTACAAGGGTTTGTTAATTCGAACTATCCAACACACACCTCTTCATACATTGGGGCTTCTATTATGCGCTATGGGCTGCTATTCATAATGGTACTGTTATTGGGGGCGTGTGGTACTCCCGATGAGAGCGTATCATCGTCCGCATCACCTACGCAGGCGCAGATTGCTACTCCGGCGCACACGCCATTTGATGCAGATAGCCCAAGCAGCATAACCACGGTGACAAGCCCAGTTGAAGAGACGGGGCGTACCCAGGCCACAGCCGCATCCCATCCATCCACTGCGCCAACACCGGGCAACACGTTCGGAGCCGGCGAATTCCCTGATGCAAGCGCCTACATATGGCAGTTTGTGGTAAATGGGTTAGACTCCCCGGTCGGATTGACCCATGCTGGCGACGGTTCGGGACGCCTGTTCATCGTTGAACAGGTGGGGCGAGTGCGCATTTTTCAAGACGGCTCCCTCCTGCCAACACCCTTCTTTGATATCCGCCAGCGCGTCGGAAGAAAGTCCAATGAACAGGGGTTGCTCGGGCTGGCATTCCACCCCAGGTTTTCTGAAAACGGATACTTCTTTGTCAATTACACCGATCTGAACGGGGACACCGTGATCGCCAGGTACCACGTTTCGAGCGATAATCCAGACCTGGCAGATGCAGCCAGTGAGACTCAGTTGTTGGGTGTTTCTCAACCCTTCGTCAATCACAACGGCGGCATGCTCGCATTTGGCCCAGACGGCTACCTGTATGCAGGTCTCGGTGACGGAGGTTCTGCCGGCGACCCGATGAACAATGGGCAGTCACTCGACACGTTGTTGGGAAAAATCCTGCGCATTGATGTGGATGGCGCAGAACCCTATACCATACCAGCGGACAACCCGTATATCGGCAGAGGTCTGCCTGAGATCTGGGCATACGGACTGCGCAACCCCTGGCGCTTCTCGTTTGATCGTCTAAGCGGCGACCTGTACATTGGAGACGTCGGTCAAAATCAATGGGAGGAGATCAACTTCCTGCCGTCCAACGGCTCTGGTGGAGCTAATTTCGGTTGGAAATTTTACGAGGGGAAACACAGCTACCAGGGATCGCCGCCGTCCGAGGTGGATTTTGTGGAGCCCATAGTTGAATATGGACGTGACCAGGGCTACAGCGTAACCGGGGGGCTCGTCTACCGTGGCGAAAATCTGCCCGAGTGGCAAGGGATATACCTGTACGGGGATTATGGATCCGGCCGTGTTTGGGGGTTGAAGCAGAAGGCAGGGGGGAACTGGGAATCTAGTTTATTATTTGAAAATGCGGGGCGTATAACCACCTTTGGCGAGGATGAAGCAGGTGAAATATATCTGGTTGATCAGGGCGGTGCGATCTTCATTTTGGAAGCCAGATGAACGAAATTATCCGTCCCCATAATCTGGTGCGCGGCAGGTGGTTGTATACGAGCGTAATTTTACTAACTGCCTGCATCGTTATTACATTATCTGGCTGCAACTTTTTCGAACAGTCAGAAACCATCCCCATTACACCTTCCCCATCGATATCAGCCCAGCAGCAAGATCACACCTCATCCCAGCCGACCAGCGAAGCGGAGCAATTCGAAGAACTCAATGCCCCCGCAATGCTGGCTCATACTTGGGCAGAACTACCGGATCTAAAGGGTGCGCCTCGTTACACAATCGACCTGAGTGTTAATCCCGACATGCGTACTTTCGACGGATACGCCCGCGTAGAATACACAAATTCGGAAGACACACCTCTGGATCAGGTATACTTTCGATTACTCCCCAACGGTGGAGGAAGCTACGGGGATGGGTCGCTCAACATAACTCAGGTCCTGGTCGACGGAAAGTCCATTAAAGCGGATCTCTCTCTTAGCGACTCCGTACTTAATATCCCCCTTCAACCAGCATTGGATGCATCTGAAAGCGTACAGATAGAACTGGAATTTAGCGGTCAAGTTCCTGCAAATTTTGGCGGCACGAATGGGCCTGCTGGTTATGGGATATTCAATTTCAGTGATGGTGTACTTTCACTGGCAAATTGGTATCCAATACTGGCAGTTTATGACGAGCAGGGCTGGAATTTGGACCCGGTATCATCCATCGGCGATTCGGTTTACAGCGATATGGCATACTATACCGTAAACCTCACAGCACCAGGCGAACTTCTCGTGGCGAGCACCGGCGTAGAAATCGAGCGGCAGGCGTCCAATGGGAAGACCCGTTACCAGTTCATCAGCGGCCCGGCGCGCGATTTTTACATCATTATGAGCCAAAATTTCCAGGTCGACAGTGAAATCGTGGACGGCACCTCCGTAAATATTTATCGCTTACACGGCGACCAGGAAGGCAGCGAAGAGATACTTTCGATAGCAACAAACTCACTGCGTGTGTACAACGAGCTGTTCGGACATTATCCATACTCGGAACTGGACATCGTTGCAGCGCCGCTCCGTTACGCCTTGGGTGTTGAATACCCCGGGATCGTGTTGATCCGTGAGGATCTAACCAATGAACCAGCAGATCCCACCCTGGCATTTGTCGTCGCCCATGAAATCGCCCACCAATGGTGGTACAACCTGGTTGGCAATGATGTGTACGATGATCCCTGGTTAGACGAAGCCCTGGCTTCCTACTCTTCCAGCCTTGCCTTTGAATTCTCGGGGAATACGTCCACTACCAGAACTCTCATAAATTATTGGGAGCAGCACTACGCTAAGATCGTCGAGCGTGGACAAGACGACCGGGTCACCCAAAGCTTGCTCTATTTTGAGGCACCCGATAACCCGCGAGCCTACGGTGGGATTGTTTACTCAAAAGGCGCTCTTTTCTTTAAAGCTCTGCGCGAAAAGATTGGCGACGAGGCTTTCTTCCGGGCTTTGCAGGCATATTACCAGACTTATCAGTACCGCATCGCCAGACCGGATGATCTGCTGAATACATTTGAAGAAAGCAGCGGTCGATCGTTGGAAGAACTATACAACGAGTGGCTTTACTCACCATGAGGTTTACTTTATTGAAGGCAATTACCCGGCAAGCTAGCGGCAAATAAGTAATGATAACCATCAAAATTAATAGAACCATCTTTCGCGTAGTACTTCCATTGACGCTCGTTCTCTTAGCTCTGGCGTGCAGGATGCCGGGCACCAGCTACCCGCAAGATCTTCAACTGACCAACACGGTTGAAACAGCTCCCATTAGCTCGGAATCAGCATTACCAGTCTCGATAACCCCCTCCGTTACCTCCACGCAAATCCCCATCACAGCGACCATTCTCCCAGACACACCTTCCCCAACAAACATCCCTATCGCCAGCACTCCAACAAATGAAATCCAGCCTGGTGTACGCCTGGCTGTGATCGGAGATTATGGTGCTGCCGGTCCCGCTGAAGAAGACGTCGCCAACCTGGTCAAGAGTTGGAGTCCTGATTACATCTTGACCACAGGTGACAACAACTATCCCACCGGGTCATACAAATTGATCGATACAAACATCGGTCAATATTTTCATGAGTACATCTCCCCCTATAACGGCAGTTATGGAGTGGGCGCCGTTGAAAACCGCTTTTTCCCCACCTTGGGCAACCACGACTACGACACCGACAACGCCCAACCCTATTTCGACTATTTCACCCTGCCCGGTAATGAGCGTTATTATGACGTTGTCTTCGGTCCGGTGCACTTCTTTGCAATCAACAGCGACTGGCGCGAGCCGGACGGTGTGGGTCGATCGTCAATTCAGGCGGATTGGTTGAAAGCGGGGCTGGCGTCCTCCAGCTCACCATGGAAGCTGGTCGTGTTCCACGCTGCTCCCTATTCATCCGGTTGGCAGGGTTCAACGGACTGGATGCGCTGGCCCTACCAGGAATGGGGTGCGACAGCGGTCGTGGCCGGCCACGACCACCTGTACGAACGGCTGGAGATCAACGGCTTTCCATACTTCACGAATGGTCTTGGTGGGGGAGCGATCTATACGTTTGAGGATCCCATTCCCGGCAGCCAGGTGCGTTACAACGCCGATTACGGCGCCATGCTGATCGTGGCAAATGAGACCCAGATCACCTTCCAGTTTATAAATCGTGATGGGGATGTCATCGACACCTACCAGATCAATCGATAATACCTGCGTTTTATGCACGTAAATCTGCGTCCGAAAGCTTTTTTATCTCATTTCCTTGACAATTCGTAACGGGCTGTGATAGACTCGTTTCGTTCTAAGAAAGCATTAATCCTAAAAAAGGAGTGACGCGCTACATGATGGTAGAGAGAGTTCGTATCTACAGGCAGCCTGCCGCCGATATCGGAGGAGGTTTATTTGCCTACTTGGAGTGCGCCTACTGATCGCAAGGACTTTTTTTTGATCGTTTTCTCGGCCACGGGTGCACTCCAACCCCGTGGCCTTTTTGTATTTTTGCTTGACTGGCATTTGCGGCTGCGGGACAAAACCGTGGCCGTTTTTGTTTCTCACTGGAGGTTGATATGGCTGAAGCAATTCATATTCACGAAGCGTACAAGAAGTTCGGCAAAACGGAGAGGTCTCTCTGGGAGCGGCTGCCCTGGTCGAACGGGGACCAGAATAGTAAGACTAACGGTCGCAAACCCGAGGTAGTGGCTGTAAATAACGTCTCCTTCACGGTGGAAGAAGGCGAGATATTCGGGGTGTTAGGTCCCAACGGCTCGGGCAAATCGACCCTAATCCGCCTGCTGGCCACGCTGCTTTTACCCGATGGCGGCGACATCATCATCTTCGGTTTTGACGTGGTCAAACAGCCCATGGAAGTGCAGCGCCTGATCAACCGCGTTTCGGTAGAAGCTAGCTTCTTCAAGAAACTCTCGCCGATGGAGAACCTGATTTATGGTGCCCGCCTGTACGGGATGGGCGGTTCCGAAACCAGGCCCCGCATTGTGGAAATCCTCACCCGCCTGGGCCTGGAAAAACGCGCCATCTACAAACCGATGGAAGAGATGTCGCGCGGTATGCAGCAAAAAGTCGCCATCGCCCGCGCCCTGCTTTCCAGGCCGCGCCTGCTCTTGCTGGACGAGCCGACCACCGGTCTCGACCCGCGCTCGAAGCGTGACGTACAGGATGTGGTAAACGAACTGCGCGACGAATCCGGCACGACCATCTTGCTCACCACCCACGATATGGTCGAGGCCGATAACCTGTGTGACCGCATCGCCATCATCGACTCTGGTAATATCGTTGCCCTGGGTACACCAGTTGAGTTGAAAGCGCTTATCACGTCCAATGGGCACGAGCCAACCCTGGAGGACGTGTTCCTTGAGTTGACCGGTAAGGAGCTCGTCAAAGAAGAAGACAGGGTCAGCTAGTGCTCTGTCAAACATCAAGGTTTAATTTGTCATTCTGAACGAAGTGAAGAATCTTCTCGGAAATTAAGAAGACTCTTCTCCAAAATCCTAATAATGATGTTTGACAATCTACTAGAGTTATAAATTAGGAACATCAAATGAGTACATTGGTACACGAAGTAAAAGCAACCTACGCCTTCATGGAACGCAACGCCAACCTGGTGAAGCGCTATTGGACCTGGGAGCTGGTTTGGCTGGTCTACTCCATCGCCAACAGTCTCAGCGTCAGTTTCATCGGGTTAGGTATGGAGCAGCTCAGCGGCAATCAGAACGTGGATGGTCGCTACCTGGTGCTGTACCTGGTGGCCGGCACCCTGGTGTGGCGATACCTGTCGATGATCTTCTATTGGATCACTGACGTGATCGGCATGGAACGCTGGGAAGGCACCATCGAATATACACTGATGGCGCCCATCCACCGCCTGACCCACATGCTCGGGCAGACTTTTTTCGCCGTAATCTACAGCCTGCTGTTCACCGCCATCATCCTGCTGGTGACCGTAGTTCTGTTCGACATCGACATGAGCAGCGCCAACGCCTTCGGCGCATTTCTGATGCTGGTCGTCGGTAGTCTATCGTTCATCGGCGTGGGAATCATCGGTTCGGTTTTGCCGCTGCTCTTCCCGGAGCGCGGTTCCCAGATGACGCACGTGCTCATCGCGCTGCTGCTGCTCGTATCCGGCGTGTATTACCCTGTAGATGTGCTCCCTGAAATCCTGCAGAAGCTGTCCGTGCTCAGTCCGGCGACATACGTCATCGAAGGTGCCCGAAGAGCCCTGCTCGAGGGGCTACCCACAAATGAACTGTGGCCCTACATCTGGCCCACGCTCATCATGGGCGTCATCGCCATCCCGCTAGGTCTGCGGGTCTTTCATCAAGCCGAGATATACGCCAAACGCACCGGCAAACTGCATCGCAATGGATAAACCACGGTGTTGGATCTGCCTAAAAAGTATGGAAATGTCATTCTAGTTACTATACACTTTGTACAGTAACTAGACCTGAACAAAGTGAAGAATCTCCAATTTCGTTAGCGAGACCTTTCGTTTCTCTCAGTGTGAAAACATTTTGAGACGGCCACTGGCCACAAGCGAACAAAATAATGTCATCAACCAAAACAGGGACAGCGACACCTAAAAACAAAGCCCCACTGCTGAGCAGCAAGCTGCTGATGTTCATGTTCACCATGGTGCTGGCAAACACCGCTGCTCACATGTACGGTCCCTTGTTGCCGCTCTACCTGAAGGATCTCAATGCCAGCGTTGTGCAGATCGGGCTGTTCTTCACCATATCCTCGATCATACCGCTCGCGCTGCAGATCCTGGGCGGTTGGATATCCGACACGCTGGGCAGGCTGCGCAGCATCGCCTACGGGAGTGCAATCGGTGTACTGGGTTATGTTGGGCTGATCCTGGCACCTTCCTGGCAGTGGGTGCTGTTGGGTATAGGCCTTGGATCGATCACTCGCGCCCTGGTTGGCCCCAGTTTCAACGCCTTCGTCGCCGAGCAATCCAGCGAGGAGAATCGGGCGCGGGTGTACGGAATCACCGAGGCAATCTTTATGACCGTAGCCGTGATCGGCCCACCCCTGGGCGGATGGCTGGCAGGCGAATACGGATTTAAGATCATGCTTGCCTGTTCGGGCGTGCTGTACATGCTGGCCACGATAATACGGATTGGCATGGCGCGTACGGCCGCCCGAGGCGAAGAGGCGAACCCCGATAAACTGTCCCTGAAAAGTTTACAAATCAGCCTGCGTGCCATGCTGGGATTGATCCTTTCAGGCGGGATCGTGACCTGGATTTTAATCACCGACGGCGTCCGCGATATCGCCTTCAACCTGTCTTTCAACCTGTATCCCATATATATGGATGAAATCGGTGGGCTCTCCCTGATGCAGATCGGCTGGCTGGAATCGGTTTTCGCCATCTTTATGATGCTCACTACGTTTCCCGCCGGTTGGCTGGCAGACAGGCGAGGCGAGCGATTGATCATTATCCTGGGTTTTGTCCTGCAGTTCGTAGCGCTGATGGCGTTTTTAAACCTGAGCGGATTTTGGGGTTACGCGGCAGCCTGGGGGATCCTCGGTGTCGGTGTGGGTTTAATGTCTCCCGCCTACCAGTCCGTTATCAGCAAAGCCATCCCCGAGAAACTGCGCGGCACGGCTTTTGGGCTGTTCAGCTCCAGCCTGGGCGTGGTTTCCCTGCCCGCTCCCGCAGTTGGGGCGCGTATCTGGCAGCGCTTCGGTCCCGCTGCTCCGTTCAGGATTACCGCCTGGCTTTCATTACTTGCAATCATTCCGGTATGGCGCAAGTTCAAGCTGCCCGAGAATGGAAAGGAGGAAGAGACTGATGGTTTACCAGACGTTACGACCGATTGAGGACTATAGACGATGATTTTCATAGAAGTTTCGAACATCGCTTGAATTGTATTCGTTACAATAATTCAGAATTTGGAGAAAATAATGTCTACCTTAGAAATAGAAAATAATATGGTGTTTGTAAAAGATGCCCCTAACCTGCCTGGCTTGAATTTTCGCGGTTTCCGCGGCGATTCCGATTTCCCCATCATGGCCGACATTCTACAAGGTTGTAAGGAAGAGGATCAGGATGAACGTACTGAGTCGGCTGAGGACATCCAACGAGGTTATCGCCACCTGGTAAACTGCAACCCTTACAAGGACATGCTTTTTGCGCAAATAGGTGACCGGGCAATCGGCTACAGCCGCGTGACCTGGCACAATGAAGACCAGGAGAAAATGATTTATGTCCACTTCGGCTTCCTGCTTCCGGAGTGGCGGCGTCATGGCATCGGCCGGGCGATGCTGCGCTACAATCAGGATCGCTTACGACAGATCGCTGCTGAACATAAGAACGGTCTGCCGCGCTTCTTCGAATCCTTCGCTTCCGATACGGAGCGAGCCGCCGAAGCTCTTCTGCTCTCAGAAGGTTTCACGGCCATCCGCTACTTCTACCGCATGCGGAGACCGGATCTGGAGAATATCCCCGATGCTCCCATGCCCGAGGGCCTTAAGGTGCGTCCCGTAAAACCAGAGCATTACCAGGTCATCTGCGATGCCGCCAACGAAGCCTTCCAAGATCACTGGGGCTACAGCGACGATCACCAGCTAACCGTAGATGAATTGAAGGACAGCCCCAACTTTGACCCAAGCCTTTGGAAGGTCGCCTGGGACGGCGATCAGGTCGCTGGCATGGTACTGAGCTACATCAATAAGAAAGAGAACGATGAGTACAACCGTAAACGTGGTTGGACGGAAGACATCAGTGTACGCCGGCCTTACCGCAAGCGCGGCCTGGCTAGCTCGTTGATCGCACAGGGCCTGTATATGCTCAAAGAGATGGGCATGGAAGAGGCTGCGCTGGGCGTTGACACGCAGAACCTGAGCGGTGCTCTGCGCCTGTATGAGCGCATGGGCTATCGATCTGATAAGCGCTTCAGCACCTACCGTAAAGGGTTTTAGATTGCTGATTGTTGCTGCTCTTAACAATCAGCTATCTTGCTATAATTGGTAGCTGATAAAAACACCTTGATTTGAACGCTGTTGGCACAGGTACACTTTATCAGTGCAGATATATTTAGCATCTCTACGTCATGACACTACGCATCATAAACGGAGGCACAATGAAAATACGCGCGGTGATATGGGATCTGGGTGGTGTGCTGCTGCGCACCGAAGACCCCACCCCAAGGGGGCGATTGGCCGAAAGGTTTGGGATGTCCGCTCACGAACTGGAGAAACTGTTTTACGGTGGATCATCCGGGACGCGCTGTCAGCTGGGTGAAATCACCTTTGAGCAGCATATTCAAAACGTACGGGGAGAATTGAACCTTTCCCCAGACGAGATGGATTCCGTTATCGATCAATTTTGGGCGGGCGACCGTCTGGACCAAGACCTCGTAAATTACATCCGTAACCTTCACGATAGACATCGAACGGGATTGCTTAGCAACGCGTTTTCCGATCTGCGTGATTGGTTAAAACAACAAGGAGAAGTCGGTGGGGTTTTTGACGAATTGGTCATCTCAGCCGAAGTCGGTATAGTCAAACCCGACCCCAGGATCTACCACCTGGCATTGGACCAGCTGAAAGTTGCGCCCGAGGAAGCGGTCTTCATCGATGATTTCGCTCGCAACATCGAAGGAGCCATGGCAGTTGGAATGCACGCCATCAAATTCATCAACCCGGACCAAACCCGGTCAGAGTTGGAAGAATTACTTTATAAGGGAACCAACCCCTTTAAACAACCAGAGAATTAATTCGGGAGGAATCCTTCATGGAGCTCACCAGTCTGACCTTAAGCGAAGCGGCATCGCTAATCCGTAAGGGTGAAATTTCAGCATCGGAATTAACCAGCGCTCATTTGGAGCGCATCCAGGTTATTGACCCACACATTAATGCGTTCATCACTGTCACACCCGACCATGCTATACGCCAGGCCAGGCAGGCAGACGAAGACTTGAAACGCGGGGAAACGCTCGCAGGCAATCCGCTGGGGGCGATCCACGGAATCCCCCTTGCCATTAAAGACCTTTACGAGACCAAAGGTATCCGGACCACCGCCGGCTCACGATTCTTCGCAGATTTCACTCCCCAATCTAACGCATGGGTTGTGGACAAACTGGATGCCGCTGGGGCGGTCCTGCTCGGTAAGCTGAACATGCACGAAATTGCCCTCGGGGTGACCAACGTCAACCCTCATTTCGGCGCCTGCCGAAATCCATGGAAGCTGGATCACGTTTCCGGTGGATCATCCGGCGGTTCGGGAGCCGCCCTGGCATCAGAGTTATGCCTGGGTTCGCTGGGCAGCGATACAGGTGGGTCCATCCGCATTCCTGCTTCGCTTTGTGGTGTGGTTGGACTGAAGCCTACCTATGGACGGGTCAGCCTGCGTGGCGTTTTTCCGCTCAGCTGGAACCTGGACCACGCCGGACCGATAGCACGCCGGGTTCTGGATGTGGCAGTGCTGCTGCAGGTCATCGCTGGATACGACGCCCTTTACCCCTACTCGATTGAGAAAGCCGTTGATAATTACACCGCCGGTATCAAGCGTGGCATCAAAGGCTGGCGAATCGCCCTGGCAGCGGACGACTTTTCCCTTAAAAGGACAGATCCTTGGGTATATCAAGCCGTGACCGAGACCGCATTGGTTTTCGAAGCTCTCGGGGCCAACGTGGAGCAGGTACCTTTTCCGGATGCGCGCCAGGCTGCCCAGGCGAATGGCTTAATGACCACAAGTGATGCTGCGACATTCCACAGCGAACGGATTAAGGAACAGCCCGAGAATTTCGGTCAGGACGTCCTGCAAAGATTACAAGCCGGCGCGGCTTTCACCTCCAATGAGTACAGCCTGGCAAGACGTACACAATCCATTCTCCGACACCAATACGAAAGATTCTTTGATGATTATGATGTCCTGTTGACACCAACCACACCCATCCCCGCCCCCCCCATCGAAGGACCAGACGCAATCCAGCAGGCGCGTCTCTTAACTCGCTTCACCGCGCCTTTCAACCTGACAGGTTTGCCAGCACTCTCCCTCCCATGTGGATTTAATTCGCAAGGGTTGCCAGCAGGACTACAGATTGTCTCTCGTGCCTGGGGTGAAGCAAAAGTGCTGCAGGCAGCATTCGCATACGAACGGGCTACTGAATGGCATAAGAGGAAAGCGCCCATTGAGGAAGCTTGATGCTCGCCCCCACCTTGCCGCTGTACGCCCGATCGCAAAAACAAGGCAAACAAACAGCTGCATAAAATGAGTAGCGGGGACAGTTTACGATGTTCTCATCATAAGTAATCAACTACGCTAATGTTAAGAAAACCTTATATAGTCTAGACAGAGCTATCCACATGAGGTACTATTTTTTTGTTGATCATCACATCGGCGTACAGGACTCGCAGATGAATACATCTACGATTGAAATAAATATGGAATACGACGACCTTCAAACAGCACACCATCGACCGGAGGACAGACAAGAGTACATCCTGGATGTCACCAGAGTACAACCAGGATAACACCGAAAGTCTCAGGCTTAGTAAGATAAGCTTTTGTTTCCAACATTCACGCCCCTCAACACGATGTATTGAACGGAAGTGCGTCTGCCTGGTTGAAACCAGCGTGCAGCAGGGGAACCAGGATTAACAGAACAAGGCCCACCAGGCAGGCAACAAAAAAATGTACAGCTTCGTTGTTTTTTTATCCGTTTTATGTCGGAAGGGCGGAGCGCGGCTGAATTATCAATTTAGATTGCATATTCCAAATTGCGAAATACGACCAGTTTATTAGAATTACGCCCGAGCGGTACTCCCGATCACCCAAGAAGAATGAAGCAGAATACAGATTTTGAGCCCCTGCTCAAATGCCTGAATATAATCGGAAGCGGGGCAAGCCAGGTAGACCTGGGCAAATTTACCCAAAACGACTGGGAGTTAATTTATGAGAACTCCACGCAGCAGGCAATCGCGCCATACCTCTGCTACAGGCTGACCAAACTGGAATGGATCGACCAGGTACCGTTCGAGGTCAGGGAAAAGCTGCGTGAACGAACCCTGTTCAGCGCTCGAAATAAGATAAAAATTGAACGGGAGACCCGCGAAGTACTCAGTGCACTTAACGCAGCAGATATCCCGGTGATCGTGCTCAAAGGCGCTCACCTGGCAGAGATTGTGTATGATGAGCCTGCCTTGCGGCCATTTGATGACGTCGATCTACTAGTTTTCAGGCAGGACTTCCTGGCGTGTGATAAAGCACTTCTTGAACTTGGTTACGGCCCATCCAGGCGTAATTGGATAGAGCATGGCTTAATAGAATCCCATCATCACATACCGCGATATCTTAATAAGAATTTTTTTTCCATCGAGATACACTGGACGATCACTAACCAATCCAGGGCAGCAACGATCGATCCTGGTCGATTATGGAACCGGGCTCAACCTGCCAGGATCGCTGGGGTAGACGTTCTGGTACTATCTCCGGAAGATTTGCTGCTGCATCTGATCGTGCACACGTGCATAAACAACCTGTTCGTGGACGGGTTGCGGCAATTAATCGACATTTCGGAAACACTCGAGCTCTATAAGGATGACATGGATTGGGAGCAGGTAATCCAACACTCGCACGAGTGGGGCATTGGGAAATGTGTGTACCTGACGTTATACCTTACGCAAGATATGCTTGGGACCAGCGTTCCGGACCAGGTTTTGGAGAGTTTAAAACCAGAGCATGTCTCTCCACAGGTGTTCACCAGCGCGAAAGAACAGATTATCAACCATGAACCGCTCTCTAGAAATTTCGCCCGGCTATGGGGGTCGGAAGAGGGGCACCAAAAAGCGACTACGCTGCTGGGGAGAATTTTCCTATCCCCAGGCGATATGTATCGCAAATATTCCGTTGAGCCGGGAACTGCAGGCTTCTATCGATCATATTTGCGCCGCATGAAAGATCTCGCCATCCGATATGGAGGGCTAACGCTGGGAATGCTGCGCGGGGATCAAGTGCACATGACCACCATCGAGAATGAGAACGTACTGACGGATTGGTTGGAATCGGGGTAAGAGCTACTCCATGCGCAGATATTTGCTTCCCATGTTTCTGATACCCTTTTTATTGATCGCGACCGCTCTCCTGGCTGCACCTAAAATGGTAGACAAGTGGATCGTGAACAAGTGGTCCCTGGATTACCAGTACACGGTCCAGTACGATACTTCACACTTCAAGGGCTTTCCCCCATCGGATTCACACCCACGTTCCATCTACTGGCAGGCCATAGTCGCATTGGACGTGGGAGACGAACGAACCGCTTTAATTTTGCTTGAGCCGCTCATCGCTCAAGACGACCTGTATGCCCTTCAGTTGGCCGCAATCGCTCACCAAGCTATGGGTATCTACTCCGTAGACATTTGGGCAAAGACTGGGAACATAGCTGCGCTCAAGTCTGTCGCAGAAACCGCTGCCCAGGCTGGGGAACTGAATGAAGCTTTAGATGCTTATTATGCGTTATGGGAACTAAATCCAATTAGTGGTACCAGCCCGTTGGCAGGCTTCCTTTCTAATCAAGTTGGAGATCTTAGCGCAGCGGAGGAAGTTTACAAGCAAGCTTTAAAAGATCATGTACTGGTTAGAGAACGACCGTATTGGTGGCGCGGTCTGGCAGAGCTGTTGGAAAAACAGGGACGCTGGACAGAGGCTGCGGCAGCGCACGAGCATGTGATCGATGAGGCCCATTTATTCTACCCAAGTGAGGAAAATCTGCACAGGCGCTATGCAGATTTGGCATGGGCCTACTATCAAAGTGGGCAGCTTTCGAAAGCGCTAGAAGCTATCGAGCAGGCTCTTATCCTGGACGGCACCACTTACCAGGT
>Ga0209013_10001853_pt1 | contig 19446 bp, 18 predicted proteins | sample Cruoilmetagenom2_FD_187291 | JGI IMG/M metagenome (GOLD analysis project Ga0209013, IMG submission 187291) | Oil polluted marine microbial communities from Coal Oil Point, Santa Barbara, California, USA - Sample 2 (SPAdes) (version 2) | ecosystem: Environmental > Aquatic > Marine > Oil seeps ...
TATCAAAGGTTAGGGCCAGAAGTAACAGGAAGAAGAATACACTTCCCCCGTAAAATATATTTCTGGCCATGGTTTTTGTGAACACTTCACTCATGGCAATTGACTCCCTTTTTTAGTTTGCAGAAGTATCTAATAAATGGCCATGAACTGTCATTGATATTCGTCAAGTTTTGACCTCTAATGGTGCAAATAGGGTAAATGAAAACAGAGAAGTAGGAAATAACTGATAAAGCCAGCTCATAACTTATGGCAATCATCTTTTTCCATGAATTTACATCTATAATAGGTAATAAATGAAAAATGTGAGTTCAAGCATAATGACAGAATGGAAAAGTCCTGGTAAAAAAATTCTACGTCATCCACTGCGTTTTTTAAAACAGGTTATAACGAGTTTTCAGGCAAATCAGGGGATTTTACTATCGGGGGCGGTGGCCTATTATACACTGCTGTCAATTATTCCTTTGTTTTCCCTGATTCTAATTGGTCTTTCCCATATTATTGAACCTCAACAACTGCTCAAAATTACCAGCGAATATATTAATCTTGTTTTTCCCGGACAGGCATCGGTTTTTATTGAGCAAATCAGCCTTTTTACCACACAAAGACATATTGGCTGGTTATTATTGGTCATATTATTATTTTTTAGTTCCATGACCTTCACCGTTCTGGAAAATACTATGTCGATTATTTTTTTCCATCGGGTCAATATTCATCGCAGACATTTTCTTGTCTCGGCCATTATTCCTTATTGTTATATTATTGTGTTAGGGCTGGGTATCTTAATTATTATCACGATTAGTGGTGCATTACAGGTTTGGGAAGGTGAAACCATTGCCTTTCTGTATTGGAGCTGGACTCTGAATGGTTTTACGAAAACAATACTTTATATTTTGGGGGTTGCGGGGCTTATTCTAATGCTCACCTCAATTTATATGGTGATGCCAGTGGGTAAGTTGAGTTTTAAGCATGCTTTGGTCGGCAGTATTTCTGCAACATTTTTGTGGGAAATTGCGCGTCATATTCTGGTCTGGTATTTCTCCACATTGTCCATGGTCAATATGGTTTACGGATCATTAACCTCAGCCATTATTGTTCTGCTGTTTCTTGAAGTAGGGGCTATGATTTTATTATTTGGTGCCCAGATGATTGCTGAATATGAACGTATTGGTTATGGTGACTCATGTCAGGGATGTGAAGAATTTGTCACTTCTGACTGAGGCTTTGCAAAAAAGTTTATCCCTTTGTATAACCCTGCGGATTGTCACTTTGCCAGCGCCAGGTATCTTCAGCCATTTCTTCCAGATCCCGTTCAGCTTTCCAGCCAATTTCCTGTTCGGCAAAACTGGGGTCAGCATAACAGGCGGCAATATCTCCTGCTCGGCGTTCAACAATCTGGTAGGGGATTTTACGAGCTGCCGCTTTTTCCATGGCTTTTACCATGTCTAATACACTATAACCCTGTCCTGTACCCAGATTATAAATAACTAATCCCGGTTTTTCAGTCAGTTTTTCCAGAGCCTTGATATGTCCCCGTGCCAGGTCAACCACATGGATATAATCTCTGACACCGGTTCCGTCAGGTGTATCATAATCACCGCCGAAAACAGACAGTTTTTCTCGTTTGCCAATAGCAACCTGAGAAATATAGGGCATTAAATTATTAGGAATACCATTTGGATCTTCGCCAATTAAGCCCGACTGGTGAGCACCGACAGGATTAAAATAACGCAGCAGGGCGATATTCCAGGAATTGTCAGCCAGATGCAGATCCCGGCTGATTTCTTCAATAATGAGTTTGGAACGACCATAAGGATTTGTGGCTGAAAGGGGAAAATCCTCTTGAATGGGCACTGTATGCGGATCGCCATAAACTGTTGCAGAGGAGCTGAAAACAAAATTCTTTACCTTAAAATCACGCATGACTTTAAACAGTACCAATGTGCCGGTCAAATTGTTCTGGTAATATTCCAGAGGTTTTTCAACTGATTCACCGACGGCTTTAAGTCCTGCAAAATGAATAACCGCATCAATTTTATGCTCAGAAAAAACAACCGCAAGACCTGTCTCTTCAAGAATGTCCTGCTGATAAAAAACAACTTCTTTGCCGGTAATTGTTTTTACTCGATTTAAAGATTCTTTATTTGAATTACACAGGTTATCAGCAACAACAACTTCATAACCATTATTCAGTAATTCCACGCAGGTATGACTGCCGATATATCCGGCTCCACCGGTAACTAAAATTTTCATGCTTTTCCTGTTTGTTGAAGATAAAGAACTATGTCAGCAACTTTTCTAATATTTTTTCGTAAATTAATGATAAATTATCCAGGTCTTTTGTCGCAACACATTCATTGACTTTATGTATGGTTGCATTGAGTGGGCCCAGTTCAATAACCTGTGATCCTGTCGGGGCAATAAAACGGCCATCTGATGTTCCGCCGGCAGTAGATAATTCAGTATTAATTCCGGTAATTTCTTTAATGCCAGCCTGTGCCGCATCAACCAGTTCTCCTTTTGGGGTGAGAAAGGGATGACCGGATAAAACCCAGTCAATAGTATAATCAAAGCCATAGGCATCTAATATTTTTTCTACCCGAAGTGTTATTTTTTCCTGACTGAGTTCAGTGGAAAAACGAAAGTTAAAAAGGACTTCAACATCACCTGGAATAACATTCGTTGCACCGGTGCCTGAGTGTATATTGGAAATCTGGAAACTGGTAGGGGGGAAAGATTCATTACCCTGATCCCATTCAATGGCACTTAACTCAGCCAGTGCCGGTGCAATCAGATGAATTGGATTACTGGCCAGATGAGGATAGGCAACATGTCCCTGAGTACCATTAACGGTTAATTTCGCACCAAGAGAACCCCTGCGGCCATTTTTTATGGTGTCACCTAATTGACTGGTACAGGAGGGCTCACCCACTAGACACATATCAATGTGTTCGTTAGTCTCAGTCAGGTATTCAATGACTTTGACCGTACCGTTAACAGCAGGGCCTTCTTCATCACTGGTGATAAGAAAGCCAATAGCGCCTTTATGATCAGGGTGATTTTGTATAAAGCGTTCGCAGGCTATGACCATGGAGGCCAGACTGCCTTTCATATCGGCCGCGCCACGACCATAGAGCATGCCGTCCTCAAATGTTGTTTCAAAGGGAGGAGTATCCCAATGCTCGACAGGACCGCTTGGTACAACGTCTGTATGACCGGCAAACACAAACAGAGGTTTAGCATCACCATGTTTAGCCCAGAAATTATTGACTTCACTAAAAGGCAGGCGTTCAATTTTGAAACCGATGGCCTCAAGACGTTTAATCATTAGCTCCTGACAACCTTTGTCATCCGGAGTAACAGAATCAATATTGATCAGTTCTTTAGCAAGTTGAACAGTGGGACTTAAGTTTGACATAGCGTTTTTTTATCTGATTTATTTGCTTATATGTAGGTTGGGCTTCAGGTACAGGCTTAGAACAATGCTTGATATTGTTCGTTTTTAAAGCCCACGTAAAAATTTTCCTTAATATGCAAAACCGGACGTTTAATAATGGATGTGTTTGCCAACATAATTTGAGTTGCTTTTTCCCGGTCAATATCAGCTTTGCTCTCATCTGATAGTTTTCGCCAGGTCATGCCGCGTTTATTTAATAACACTTCCCAGCCGAGAGCATCTATCCATGTATCCAGGGTTTTCTGATCCAGTCCGTCTTTTTTAAAATTGTGAAACTGATAGTCTATTTCATTGGCTGTGAGCCATTTTCGAGCTTTGCTTACTGTATCACAATTAGGAATACCGTATAAGGTGATCATAATGGTCTCCATCTATGAGTTTTCCGGGGGGATGATTTTGGCTATTTGCAGACTATCAGGGCAGACCTATAGGTCTGCCCCTACGGGATTGTATTTTACCTTTCGTAGGGGCGAGAACCTATGTGTTCGTCCTTGTGCTCTAGATGTTTCTCAGCAGCTCATTGATACCAACTTTACCCAGTGTTTTGGCATCAACCTGTTTAACGATTACGGCACAGTACAAGCTGTACTTTCCATCATCAGAAGGCAGGTTACCAGAGACAACGACTGAGCCTGCAGGAATACGACCATAGCTTACTTCATCAGTCATACGATTATAAATACGGGTACTTTGACCAATGTATACTCCCATTGAAATCACAGAACCTTCTTCAACAACCACACCTTCAACCACTTCAGAGCGTGCACCGATAAAGCAGTTATCTTCAATAATGGTTGGCCCGGCCTGTAAAGGTTCCAAAACCCCGCCAATACCGACGCCGCCGGAGAGGTGAACATTTTTACCAATCTGGGCACAGGAACCGACCGTTGCCCAGGTATCAACCATAGTGCCGCTGTCAACATAGGCACCGATATTACAATAAGAAGGCATTAATACAACACCGGGTGCTATATAGGCACCTTTTCTGACTGTTGCGGGCGGTACAACACGGATCCCGTCTTCACGAAAATCACGCGAATTATAATCCTGAAATTTTGACTCTACTTTATCAAAATAGTTTGTAAAGGCTCCTTTCATAAAACGGTTATCTTCAATGCGGAATGAAAGCAGTACTGCTTTTTTCAGCCACTGGTTAACAATCCAGTCGCCATCCACTTTTTCAGCAACCCTCAAGCGGCCGGTATCAAGCATGTGAATCGCCTCAACGACTGCTTCTTTGACATGGGTGTCAACAGATGCAGGTGTAATTTCTGCGCGGTTTTCAAAAGCCTGTTCGATAATTTCTTGCATGTCGCTCATTAATTTTCCTTATAAAGCTTTAAGTAGGTACGAATTCGTTTTGCTGCTTCAATGCATTCTTCAAGAGGTGCAACTAAAGCAATTCGGGCATAACCTCGACCCGGATTGGCGTGACCAGTGGTTCGAGACAAATAACTGCCGGGTAAAACAGTGATGTGCTGATCTTCAAATAGCTTTGCGGTGAATAATTCATCATCACCACAGGGGACTTTAAGCCAGATATAAAATGAAGCCGGAGGGGTATGTATATCCAGTACCGGTTCCAAAATTTCAGTAAAGGCTTTATATTTTTCACGATAAGCCTGGCGATTATCCTGTACATGCTGCTCATCACTCCAACAGGCAATACTGGCTTGTTGAGTAGTTATGGGCATTGCAGAACCATGATAGGTACGATAGAGAAAAAACTTTTCAATAATCTCCGCATCACCGGCAACATAGCCTGAACGTAGTCCCGGCACATTGGAACGCTTGGATAAACTATTAAAAACAACCAGGTTTTTAAAGTCTTTAATACCCATATCATTGGCTGCTTCCAATAAGCCAGGTGGGGGACGGTTTTCTTCCTGATAAATTTCTGAATAACATTCATCAGAAGCAATAATAAAATCATACTGATGGGCAATTTTAATCAATTGCTGTAATTGAGATTTATCAATCACTTCACCGGTTGGATTACCCGGGGAACAGATATAGAGTAACTGACAGCGTTTCCAGATACTTTTTGGAATACCGTCAAAATCCGGGATGTAATAGGTTTTTTCGCAGGTATTGACGAAAAAAGGTGTAGCACCGGCAAGAATGGCAGCCCCTTCATAAATCTGATAAAAAGGGTTAGGCATAATAACAAGCGGATCTTTATCCTTTTTATTGATGACTGCCTGAGCAAATGCAAACAGAGCTTCGCGAGTACCATTAACCGGCAGAACCTGGGTTTCCGGGTCAAGCAGACCCTCAGCCAGCTTATAGCGTTTTTCTATCCAGCGAGAGATGGTCTTGCGCAATTCTGGCACGCCTCTGGTGGACGGGTAGTTTGATAATCCATCCAGATTGTTTTTTATGGCATCAAAGACGATAGCAGGTGGTTTATGTTTGGGTTCACCAATTGAAAGGGAAATATGCTTTAATTTACCATTTGGGTTAATTGGTTTTTTTAATGCAGCAAGTCGTTCGAAAGGATATGGTTTTAAAAGGTCTAATGCTGGATTCATTCTTTAACTCTTATCTGACATAAAATTATCCGCAATCATATTTTCAATTGCCTGTTACCAAAATCGCTGAAGCTCGCAAGATCTGGTCGCAGTATTATAAGGTAATTTCTATCCGGGCATCAAATAATCTTTGCTATTTTGATTTATGCTAATACAATGAAAAGATGAATAACAACTCTGTTTTTGTCCGTCTTCATCATGGTAGCCTGATTGTTCAGAACCTGCTGGTGTCTCTTGACTTCTATACTAATATCATTGGCTTAGAAGAAAATAAACAGCGTCCGGATATGGCTTTTAAAGGGGCCTGGCTTGATATTGGTGAGCAGCAGATTCATTTGCTGAACCTGCCTCAAACCGAGCAAAGCCTTAATCAACCAGAGCATGCCGGGCGAGATCGGCATTTGGCTATTCATGTGCTGGACATTGAAGGGATTAAAAAAAGACTGGAAGAAAAGCAGCTCCCATTCACTATGAGCCAGTCTGGACGTCAGGCACTGTTTTGCCGTGATCCGGATGGTAATGGTCTTGAATTTATTAAAGTTTCACTCTAATCAGCTTCATTAACCAGCTCAATAATGGTTCTGCGAATTTTTTCCTGGGTCTTAATATCGGTAATTATTTGCTGATTTTCATCCCGTATAACGAAAACATCTTCAACTTTTTCACCAAAAGTTGAGATTCTGGCATTATCAAGAAAAATTTTACACTCAATCAAAGCCTGGCCAATTCGCGACAGCAGGGCGGGACGATTGGCAGCAGTAATGGTCATCAGTGTTTGATTGTTTTCTAAATCTTCATCAAATTGCACGTTTGTATCCAGAGAAAACTGCTTCTGACTACGGCTCAGTCTCTGGCTGCCTGTCGACAGGATGAATTCTTTTTGAGACAGCTTTTCACTCAGTGACTGACGAATAGATTCAATGCGCTCCTTATCGGTGACAGCGGAACCATCTTCTTCCAGTACAAAATAGGTATGGTATGAATAATCATTATTGGCAGTGATTGTTTTTGCTTCAGTAACATCCAATACCAGTTGTGACAGTGTTGATGTCATCAGAGCAAAAAGATAATTTTCTGTTGGTGTGTAGATAAAAATTTCTGTACCACCACGTTTGTCGTGTGCTCTGATAAGGATGATGGGTTCTGGCTTCAGCTCAATTGTCTCATCCTGCCCGCGGACATCAAGAATGGCCTGTGTTTGCCAGATAATTTCTTCCGCTTGAAACTTGAGGAAGTATTCGGCAGGTAAGGTACTCCATAGTTTCAGGATGGATTCACTGGTGTAGTTATTATCGGTCAGTTTGCCTAATGCAATTGATTTGGTATTACTGATCTGCTCTTCCTGCTGTTGAGGGTTTTCCAGTCCTTTGTTTAAGGCAATTTTGGTTAAATTGTAGAGTTGTATCAGCAATGAATCTTTCCAGCTATTCCAGACTTTTGGACTGGTCGCTCTGATATCGGAAACGGTCAGCAGGTAAAGATAATCCAGGTGTTTGTTATCATCTACCAGTAATGCAAATTCATGTATTATGGCGGGGTCATTGATGTCCTTGCGCTGTGCCGTCATGGACATAATCAAATGATTCTTAACCAGCCAGGTGACAATACGGGTATCATTGTGACTTAAATCATGCAGCTGACAGAATTGTTCTGCGTCCACAGCACCCAGTACTTCATGGTTGCCTCCGCGGCCTTTTCCAATATCATGAAAGAGTGCAGCCAGATATAAAAGCTCTGGTTTGGGCAGAAATTTTGCAACTTTACTGGCCAGAGGTAATTCATCGGCATGTTTTGGTACAAACAGGCGTCGGGCATTGCGTAATACTCTGAGGGTATGTTCATCAACTGTGTAGGCATGGTAAAGATCATGCTGCATCTGACCGACAATTTGTTTAAATGCCGGCAAATATTCAGCCAGAACACCATAGCGATTCATACGGCGCATTTCATGAGTAATACCAAATGGCTGACGTAGAATTTCTATAAAAAGGCTGCGGCAACGTAAATCTTTACGGAAACTGTCGTCAATCAGATATCGGTGGGTACGGATCAAACGAATGGTACTGGCCCGAACGCCTTTGAGTTCGGGATCCTGACAAAGCAGGAGAAATATCTCCAGCAGGGCAAAGGGATAATGTTTGAAGACATTTTGGTTGGCAGCGGCAATATAACCTTTAAAATTAATAAACCGACGATTAATTTTTTTTGGTTTTGCATCAGAGTCACTGTAAATAATGATTTCCTGGAAATACTGCAATAACATTTCATTCAGGCGCTCAAGTTCCATGACGGTCTGATAATATTCAGCCATAAAACATTCAACAGCCAGTTTACCTTCGCAGTCGGTATAGCCAAATTGTTGTGCCAGCTCTCTTTGGTAATCAAATAACAGGCGTTCTTCATGTCGATTACACAGTACATGCAGGGCAAAGCGGATCTTCCAGAGGAAATTTTGCCCATGTTCCAGTTGTTCATATTCTTTGGACGTCAGAAAATTATGGCCGAGCAGTTGCTTCAGACTCTCAACATCAAAATGCCGTTTTGCAACCCAGCCTATAATCTGGATGTCTCGTAAACCCCCGGGACCTTCTTTGATATTGGGTTCCAGATTATAGGCGGTTTCATTAAACTTCAGATAACGTTTGTTTTTTTCCTTAATTTTGGCGGCAGTGAAATCTTTGGTCGGCCAGATGTATTCGGGGCTTAATTGACTGGATAATTGCTCATAAAGTGTCTGATCGCCGGTGATCAGACGGGATTCCATCAAATTACTAATAATGGTAATGTCATTTTCAGCTTCCCTGATGCTCTCATCTACAGTACGGACACTATGGCCAATTTCCAGGCCAATATCCCAGAGTAAGGCGATAAACAGATGCAGATTATCAATAAATTCCTTATTGGAATCAGATTCATGTTCCAGATCATGCTCAGCATCATGCAGAAGCAGCAAATCAACATCACTATACGGATGTAATTCACCCCGGCCATATCCTCCTACCGCGAGCAGGGCCGCATTGTTATCAAGGTGATAATATGACCAGGCCATGCTCAGAATAATATCAATGGCCTGTGCTCTTTCCCTGATTAAATGAACAATATTGTGCTGATCCTGAAACTGCTGCTTTTGAGTGTCGTAAATTGATTTGACCGCATTTTTTAAAGGCATCAGCGGAGTTTTGGTTTGCGCAAGCTGTGCTTGTAAAGACTGAACATCAAATAAAAGCTCTATGGCAGGGGAGATGGCTTGCTGCATTTAACTCTTGTTCCCGACAATGTTCATATTATCTGACTTGTTACTGATTAATTGGGCTTCCTCATCACGCAAAGTCAGAATTTCACAGCCATCAGCCGTAACCAGAAGCGTGTGTTCCCATTGTGCGGACAGGCTTCGATCCTTGGTGACGACGGTCCATTTATCCGGAAGTACCCGGATGTGACGTTTCCCGGCATTAATCATAGGCTCAATAGTAAAAGTCATACCTTCCTGCAGAACTTCTCTGGTACCCGCTTTGCCATAATGCAGAACCTGAGGTTCTTCGTGGAAATGTGCACCAATACCATGACCGCAATATTCTCTGACCACAGAAAAATTCTGTTTTTCTGCATGTTTGGCAATGGCATGGCCTATATCACCCAGGTGAATGCCAGGTTTGATCATTTTTATACCGGTAAACAAACATTCCTGACTGATACGACAAAGGCGTTCAGCCATAACGGAGGGTTTATCAATCAGGAACATTTTACTGGTATCACCATGATATCCGTTTTTAATCACCGTAATATCGACATTGATAATATCACCATTTTTCAGTTTTTTATCACCGGGGATCCCGTGACAAATCTGATTATTAACTGAAGTACAAATAGACTTGGGAAAGCCGTGATAATCAAGAGGTGCAGGAATGGCCTGCTGCTCATTGACGATATAATCATGGCATATCTTGTCCAGTTCGTTCGTTGTAATACCCGACTTGACATAAGGTTCTATCATTTGCAGAACTTCAGCGGCCAGCCTCCCGGCAATGCGCATTTTTTCAATTTCTTCAGGGGTTTTTATAGTAATGCTCATAAGTCGTTGATATTCTTGTTTTAGTGGATGAGTCAAAAAAATAACCAGAAAAGATTATACTCTTATATGCCGCTAAAATTAACCAGCATTTTATCAGTGAATTTCTTTCACTAATGATTGTTGTTTGTACGGTTTTATGGAATAATACGCACGCCTTGTTATACGCAGGTATTGGCAAGGTTGCTCTGACTTTGGGTTGTCCTAAATTTGGAGTATATCCCGACCTTACAACCGACACATAAATCCGGGTGCCTGAACACCTTTCTTAAAATACTAATGAAAAGTACTTAAGATTGTGTGAAAAACCAGGTTGATTTATGGGGTGTTTGGAAGATTTAACCCTTATTTAAAGGAAATAATTATTATGGCAAAAGTCACTATGCGTCAAATGCTTGAAGCAGGCGTTCATTTCGGTCACCGTACCCGCTACTGGAACCCAAAAAATGCACAATACATTTTTGGTGATCGTAACAAAATTCATATTATTAACCTGGAAAAAACTCTGCCGTTGTTCAACGATGCAATGAACTTCGTTGGTCAGATTACTGCCAAGCGCGGTAAGGTTCTGTTTGTCGGTACTAAGCGTGCTGCAGGCAAAGCTGTTAAAGAACATGCTATGCGTTGTGGTATGCCTTATGTGAATCACCGTTGGTTAGGTGGTATGCTGACTAACTTTAAAACAGTGAAACAGTCTATCAAGCGTTTGAAATACTTAGAAAAAGCATCAACTGATGGTACTTTTAATACCCTCACTAAAAAAGAAGCTCTGATGAATTCCCGTGAAATGGAAAAACTGGAAAAGAGTCTGGGTGGTATTAAAGATATGAATGGTTTGCCATCAGCAATTTACGTGATTGATGTTGGTCATGAAAAAATTGCCGTACAGGAAGCTAATAAATTAGGTATCCCCGTTATTGGTGTCGTTGATACAAATAATAAAGCTGCAGGTGTTGATTATGTCATTCCAGGTAATGATGATGCGATTCGTGCAATTACTTTATATGTTGAATCAGCTGCAGAAGCTGTCTTAGATGCTAAAGCTGCTAATACAGAATCAGTTTCTGATGACTTCGTTGAAGTTGATAATGCAGAAACTGCAGAAACTGCTGCTAAGAACAAAGCATCCTGATAAGCTTTTATCGGCTTGCTAATGTTTGTCTGCTATGAGTTTTGCCTGTGTAATGGCAAAACTCATGATATAGAAAAGAAAGTATAAAATTTCCGTGCAGGATAGTTAGGATAATAATAATCCTGTTCGATATAGAATTATAGAGGTCAATGAAAATGGCAATTACCGCCGCTTTGGTTAAAGAATTACGTGAGCGCACTGGCGCAGGCATGATGGACTGCAAAAAAGCACTGGTTGAGACTGATGGTGATATTGAAGCTGCAGTAGAACACATGCGTAAAACCGGTTTGGCAAAAGCCGACAAAAAAGCAGGCCGTATCGCTGCTGAAGGTAAAGTCGTTGTTGAGTTCAGTGATGATGCTAAAAAGGGTGTTATGCTGGAAGTCAATTGTGAAACAGATTTCGTTGCTATGGGTGATGAATTTGGTGATTTTGCAACGGCAGTTGCAAAGCGTATTTTAAGTGATGCACCTGCTGATGTTGATGCTCTGGTTGCAATGCCTTTGCAGGACGGTGGCGATTCAATCGAAACTGTTTTAAAAACTATGATTGCAAAAATTGGCGAAAACATGTCTGTACGCCGTTTTATAAGCTTTGCAACGGAAGGTCAGTTGGGTGCTTATCTGCACGGCACTAAGATTGGTGTTGTGGTTGAAATGCAAGGCGGTAATGAAGAGCTGATTAAAGATGTGGCTATGCACGTTGCTGCCAGTAAACCTAAAGGCCTTGATGAGTCTTCTCTGGATGCTGCTGAGCTGGAAAAAGAGAGAGAAATCGCTGCAGCTGAAGCTGCAAACAGCGGTAAGCCAGCCAATATCGTAGAAAAAATTGTTGAAGGTAAAATTAAGCGTTTTATCAAAGACAACACTCTGCTGGGTCAGGCTTTTGTTAAAGACCCCGATATTACTGTTGAAAAACTGGTTAAAGATGGCGATGCAACTGTTCTGAGCTTTACTCGCCTGGAAGTAGGTGAAGGTATTGAGAAGAAACAGGAAGATTTTGCTGCAGAAGTAATGGCTCAAATCGGCGGTTAACATTGAATTACATTTGCAGCCAGAAATGTACCATTAAATAAATCTATGCTTATAAACCAGGAGCGCCTGTGAGCACAAAATATCAAAGAATTCTGTTAAAACTCAGTGGTGAGGCATTAATGGGAGAACAAAATTTTGGTATTGACCCGCAGGTTCTGGTTTATGTTGCTGAACAGATAAAACCACTGATTAATCAAGGTATCCAGGTGGGTATTGTGATTGGCGGCGGTAATATTTTCAGAGGTGTAGGACTGGCTGCTTCGGGTATGGATAGAATTGCCGGTGATCACATGGGAATGCTGGCGACGGTTATTAATTCACTGGCACTTCAGGATGCACTTGAAAAATCTGGCCTGCCTGCCCGGGTAATGTCTGCCTTACCTATCCATCAGGTTTGTGAAGATTATATTCGCCGCAGAGCAATTAGACACCTTGAGAAAGGGCGGGTTGCTATTTTTGCCGCCGGTACCGGTAATCCTTTTTTTACCACGGATTCTGCGGCCAGCTTGCGTGGTATCGAAATAGAAGCTGATGTTGTCATCAAAGCAACCAAGGTAGATGGTGTTTATTCTGCTGATCCGGTCAAAGATCCAGAAGCCAGATTTTATCATAATCTAAGCTATGATGAAGTTCTGACACAAAAATTAAATGTCATGGATGCAACAGCAATTGTCTTGTGTCGTGATCATAAAATGCCTATTCGTGTTTATAACATGACTAAGGACGGAGCACTTGAAAAAGTAATACAGGGTGAACAGGAAGGTACACTTGTGGAGTAACCTGTTTATTTAGCCAAACAAAGAGAAGCGTATGATTAAAGAAGTGACCAGTGATGCGAATACTCGTATGAGAAAGAGTATTGAATCACTTAAACAGGATTTAATGAAAGTCAGAACAGGCCGGGCTCATACCAGTCTGCTGGATAGTATCACTGTCGATTATTACGGTAATGAAACCCCGTTAAATCAGGTTGCTAACGTGTCTGTCCTGGATGCCAGAACTTTATCTGTTCAGGTCTGGGAAAAACAAATGACCCCCGTGATTGAAAAAGCCATTCTGAAATCAGATTTGGGATTAAATCCTGCTACCAGCGGTGATTTGATGCGCATCCCTTTACCTCCTTTGACAGAAGAAACCCGTAAAAACCTGATTAAAGTCGTTCGTTCTGAAGGTGAAAACGCTAAGGTTGCGATACGAAATATTCGTCGGGATGCAAATAGTACTTTGAAAGATTTTGAAAAAGAAAAAGAAATTTCAGAAGATGAAGAACATCGCGCACAGGATGAAATTCAAAAACTGACGGATAAACATGTCAAGGAAATCGATCAGGTTCTGGCAGAAAAAGAAAAAGATTTAATGGAAATCTGACATGCCCTCAGATAACCCGACTCGATCTATTGGTAACCAATTAAAACACGTCTGTATTATTATGGACGGCAATGGACGTTGGGCAAAAAAACGTTTTATGCCGCGTTTTGCAGGACATAAAGCGGGCTTGAGTACGGTTAGAAAGATTGTCAGTCAATGTGCTGAGCAAAAAATTGCCGTTTTAACCCTCTTTGCCTTTAGTAGTGAAAACTGGCGTAGACCAGAAAAAGAAGTCAATCTGTTAATGGAATTGTTTGCCACCGCATTGATAGGTGAAGTAAAAAAACTTCATAAAAATAATATTCAATTGAATATCATCGGTGATCTCTCTGCTTTTTCTGAAAAGATTCAGAAGCTTATTGCTAACGCGATTGCTTTGACTGCAAATAATACGGGATTAATTCTTAATATTGCAGCCAATTATGGTGGCCGTTGGGATATAACACAAGCTGCACGTCAGGTGGCATCCAAGGTTCAGCAGGGTGAATTAAAAGTCGAAGATATTAATGAGCTTGTTATAGAGGATCATCTGTCACTCAGAGGTATGCCGGAGCCGGATTTATTTATTCGCACGGGTGGTGAAAAAAGAATCAGCAACTTTATCTTATGGCAGCTGGCCTATTGTGAATTTTATTTTACAGATATACTGTGGCCGGATTTTGATAAAAAATTATTTCAAGAAGCCATTGAATCTTTTTCTTCCAGGCAAAGACGTTTTGGTCGCACTGGTGATCAACTAAAAGAAGAATAACACCCACATGTTAAAATCAAGAGTTATTACCGCTTTAATCCTGTTCCCCCTTGCCCTATGCGGCATCTTATTCCTGTCCAATAGTTATTTTGCACTTGCTGTTGGGGTGATTATGCTTATTGGTGCCTATGAATGGGCTGGATTTGCCGGCTTTCCTGAACCATTGGCAAAAATGGCTTTTGTAGTCATTGTAGCAACGGTTATTTACTGCATCTGGCTAATGAATTTTGCGATTTCTGCTGATGTTATGAATGCTCTTGCCGCTGCTTTCTGGCTGTTTTCTCTGCTGCTGATTTTTAAATATCCCGCCAGTGCCAGATTTTGGAAAGACAAAACACTCATTATTGCAATTATGGGTATCATTTTGTTAAGCCTCACCTGGTATGCTCTGATTTCCATTCATGCTATTGAGAAATTTGAATTTGGACAGAGCAGTATTACGGGGCCTTATCTGGTTTTATCTGTAATGATGCTGGTCTGGTCTGCTGATACGGGCGCTTATTTTTCCGGAAAAAAATTTGGTAAAGTTAAATTAGCGCCAAAGATCAGTCCCGGAAAATCCAGAGAAGGGGTTTACGGCGGTTTATTGCTGGCAATTATTATGGCCACTTTATTCACTCTTTGGCATCATGGCAGTTTAAATAACTACATGAATATTATCATTATAACGATTGTAACGGTGGTGTTTTCTGTTATTGGCGACTTGATGGAAAGTATGTTTAAACGACAGACAGGTATTAAAGACAGCAGTAACTTATTGCCGGGTCATGGTGGTATATTAGATAGAATGGATAGTGTAACTGCTGCAGGCCCAGTATTTTTTATTGCCATTTCACAACTTTTTCAGCTCTGAGTTTAAGAGAATCGCAAAATGATAAATGTTGCAATTTTAGGTTCTACCGGTTCTATTGGTACCAGTACACTGGATGTTATTGCCAGCCAATCCGAGCGATTCAGAGCCTGGGCTTTAACTGCAAACAGCAATGTCGATCGCCTTTATGACCAGTGTATTCAGTTTGCCCCTGAAATTGCCGTCATGGTTGATGATAATTCAGCGCGAGAACTGGAACAACGCTTAAAATCTTATGCCCAAAATCATCCGCAAACTCTTCAGATCAGAGTACTTTCAGGTACTAAGGGGCTAGATGAGGTTGCTGCCCACGATCAGGTTGATCAGGTCATGGCTGCCATTGTCGGCGCTGCAGGTCTGCAATCTTCATTAGCCGCCGCAAGAGCCGGCAAGCGGATCCTGCTGGCGAATAAAGAATCACTGGTTATGTCCGGAGATTTATTTATCCAGGCAGTTAAAGAAAATGGTGCAACTTTATTGCCCATTGATAGTGAACACAATGCCATTTTTCAGTCAATGCCGGCAAAATTGATGGATGATTCTTTATCTGAGCATCAAAGTACAAACTCCTTACCGAGCGCAGGCGTTGAAAAAATCCTGCTGACGGCTTCAGGCGGTCCTTTCCTGAATAAAACCCTTGATGAACTCCATAATGTGACGCCTGATCAGGCGTGTGCTCATCCAACCTGGGAGATGGGTAGAAAAATTTCCGTGGACTCTGCCACGATGATGAATAAAGGCCTGGAAGTCATTGAAGCAAGCTGGTTGTTTAATGCTTCTGCAGATGATATTCAGGTTGTGATTCATCCACAAAGTGTTATTCATTCTATGGTATCCTACAGTGATGGTTCGGTTCTGGCACAACTGGGTAATCCTGATATGCGCACACCAATTGCACATGCTATGGCATGGCCGGATAGAATGTCCTCCGGTGTTGAGCAACTGGATATTTTTAAGGTTGCGCAGCTAAATTTTGAAGCACCGGATTTTTCCCGTTTTGCCTGTCTCAGACTGGCTTATGAGGCCTTACGTTCAGGTGGTACAGCACCGGCTATTTTAAATGCGGCCAATGAGATTGCTGTCGATGCATTTTTAGGAGAAAAAATAGCGTTTACCCGTATTCCTGAGATAGTTGAACAGACTTTAAGCCAGCTTGATAGTCAGCCTGCTGATTCTATTGCCACCATTTTGTCAGCCGATAGTGAAGCAAGACGAATTGCACGGGGTTTATGTGATAACGGCGATAATACGTGATAACTGAAGCGCTTTATAAAAGGGATGTATTAGTTTATGGATAATCTTGTTGTCATTTTACCGGCATTTATTTTTACTATTGCCTTATTAGTTGCTATCCACGAATATGGTCATTTCTGGGTGGCCAGAAAACTCGGTGTTAAAGTACTGCGTTTCTCCATTGGCTTTGGTAAGCCATTATTCAGTTTTCGGGGAAAACAGGATAATACAGAATATGTCATTGCCAGTATTCCCCTGGGTGGTTATGTCAAAATGCTGGATGAAAGAGAAGGTGATGTCGCTGAAGAAGAGCGTCACCGGGCTTTTAACCAGAAATCTGTCTATACTCGATTTGCCATTGTCTTTGCCGGACCCTTTGTTAATTTTATATTTGCCATTTTTGCTTTCTGGCTTATGTTTGTGATTGGGGTTGAAGGGATCAAGCCGATTATGGGCAAGCTGGATAGCAATTCAATTGCCTGGGAATCCGGTCTGCGCAATGGCGATCATATTGTCTCCGTTGATGGTTTTGAAACCCCGACCATGAGTTCGGTGTATGAGCAATTACTGGGGGCTTTTATTGATCGTCAGCCAGCTAAGCTTAAATTATCTGATCAACGTAATATTACTTTCCGGTTTGATGAAGTCGATAAGGATGTAGAACCATCCAAACTTCATGAACTGATTGCTTTAACCCCTCAATATCCAGTTGAGAGAGTCATTATTGATAAGGTGACTCCGGACTCACCTGCATCTGCCGCCGGTATTCAGGCAGGCGATCATATCGTGGCGATTAATGGACAAAAGATTGAACACTGGCGGGAATTGGTTCATTTCGTTATAGACAAGCCGGGACAGAGAGTTATTATAGATATCGCCAGAGATGGACTGATGCTGGAATTACCGGTCACCATCGGTTCAGTTGACCAAAAAGGCCAGACTTTCGGGCGAATAGGTGTTGCCAGACCAGAAGCAACCAGCTCATTACCAGAATCTATGTTTGCTACACACCAATATGGTATTTTTGCTGCTATCCCCAGGGGAATTGAAAAAACCTGGAATTTATCAGTGCTAACCTTAAAAATGTTAGGTAAAATAGTTGTTGGTGAAGCCTCGATAAAAAATATCAGCGGCCCGATTACCATTGCTGAAGTTGCCGGGCACTCAGTAAAAATGGGTGTGGAAAGTTTTTTACGTTTTCTTGCCATAGTCAGTTTGAGTCTCGGAGTTATTAACCTGCTTCCTATTCCCATGCTGGATGGCGGCCATTTGCTTTTTTATCTGGTTGAAATGATAAAGGGAAGCCCGGTTTCAGAAGCTGTGCAGGAGATTGGGCTTAAAATTGGGGTTACCTTACTGGTTATGCTGATGAGTGTTGCGCTTTTTAACGATTTTACAAGATTATTAAATTAACTTTTTATCTTTATTTATTGGAATTCTCTTAATGAGACATGCTTTTTTATCTTTTGTTATTTTTCTATGTTCTGTTTTGCTAAGTCAGGCCACACTGGCCGTTGAGCCATTTATTGTTGATAACATTAAAGTTGAAGGTTTACAGCGTATTTCAGCGGGTACAGTATTTAATTATCTTCCCTTAAAAGTGGGTGATACTCTTGATGACAGAACAATATCCAAATCAATACGTGAATTATATAAAACCAGTTTTTTTAAGGATGTACGTCTTGAAAGAGAAGGTAATTCTCTGATTGTTTTTGTCACAGAGCGTCCGGCTATTGCAGATATTGAATTTGACGGCAATAAGGATATTAATACAGAGGAATTGAGCAAAGCACTTAAGCAGATCGGCTTTGCAGAAGGTCGTGTTTACGATAAATCAATTCTACAGCGGGTTGTTGAAGAATTGAAACGGCAGTATTATGCGCGAGGTAAATATGCCGTTCGAATTGACACTATAGTAACACCGCTGGAACGTAATCGGGTCGGTCTTAAAATAGAAGTTTCAGAAGGCCAGGTAACGACAATCCATCAAATCAATATCGTGGGTAATAAGGTCTTTGATACTGAAACCCTATTGGATGAAATGGAATTAACCACACCGACTTTATTCTCCTTTTATACCAAAACTGACCAATATTCCAAGCAAAAGTTATCAGGTGATTTGGAAACTTTACGTTCTTATTATCTTGACCGTGGTTATGTGAATTTTAAAATTGATTCAACACAGGTTGCCATTACCCCGGATAAGAAAAATATTTATATCACCATCAATATGTCAGAAGGTGAAAAATACACTATCAATGAAGTTAAGCTTGCCGGTGATTTGATTTTGGATCCTGAAGAAATTTTTCCGGTGGTTAAAATTCAAAAAGGCCAGCATTTCTCCAGACAGAATATTACCCGAACCAGTGAAGCCATTGTCGATTTACTGGGTAAAGCCGGTTATGCCTTTTCTAATGTTAATCCTATTCCGGAAGTTGATGATAAGACCAAGGAAGTTAAGCTGACCTTCTTCGTGGATCCGGGCGGCCGGGTCTATGTCCGTCGGGTCAATATCATTGGTAATACCAATACTGCTGATGAGGTGGTTCGACGGGAACTTCGTCAATTTGAAAACGCCTGGATTTCAACTACAGATGTGGAACGTTCAAAGGCTCGTTTAACACGCCTGGGATTTTTTAAAGAGGTCAGTGTGGAAACACCTGCCGTACCGGGAAGCAGTGATTTAGTTGATGTGGTTTATACTGTGGAAGAACAGTCCACGGGTAGTATTAATGCCGGTGCCGGTTTCTCGCAATCACAGGGAGTTACTTTCAACTTTAGTATTACTCAGAATAACTTTCTGGGTACCGGTAATCGTTATAGTATCGGCATGAACACCAGTGATGCTAATACCCTGTATATGTTTAATATAACGGACCCTTATTTTACTGATGACGGTATCAGTCGAACCTGGCGTTTTAGCTGGCGGGAAACTGATTTGGATGAAGAAAATCTGTCTAATTATACAACGGACAACTTCAGTGCTGGTATAGGCTTTGGTGTGCCTATTAATGAATTTGATCG
>Ga0209013_10001854_pt1 | contig 19440 bp, 18 predicted proteins | sample Cruoilmetagenom2_FD_187291 | JGI IMG/M metagenome (GOLD analysis project Ga0209013, IMG submission 187291) | Oil polluted marine microbial communities from Coal Oil Point, Santa Barbara, California, USA - Sample 2 (SPAdes) (version 2) | ecosystem: Environmental > Aquatic > Marine > Oil seeps ...
GGATGAACCTCTTCATGAGCCCCATCAGGTAATCGATCTCTTCGCGCGGCCGCGACCAGTTCTCCGAAGAGAACGAGTAGATCGTCAGATAGGGAATGCCGATTTCAATGGCCGCTCGCACCGTCCTGCGAACGGCCACAACCCCTTCCCGATGTCCGATAGTGCGCGGCAGCCCCCGCTGCCTCGCCCACCGCCCGTTTCCATCCATGATGATGGCGACGTGCTGCGGGTATGATCCGCCATCGTCTGGTTCTGTCCGGCTGGACGATCGATGAGCCACGGGAGGGGCCAAGCTTCTTTTTTCTGTTGCTGGAAAATTTCGTAAATCTGGCAAGTATCGACAGGACTCTAGACAGTTTGAATTTCTTGCTCTTTCGATGCCAGCAGATTGTCCACTTCTTTCACGTATTTGTCCGTCAGCTCCTGGACGTTTCCGGAATTCTTCCGGTGCTCGTCCTCACTGATCTTGCCGTCTTTCTCGAGTTTTTTCAGCGCATCCATGCCATCGCGTCGCACGTTACGCACCGAAACCCGGGACTGCTCAGCATACTTGTGGGCGATTTTCGCCAGTTCCTGACGACGTTCCGCCGTTAGGGTTGGGATCGGCAAGCGAATGAGCTGACCGTCGACAATCGGGTTGAGACCCAGGTTCGACTCGCGGATTGACCGCTCCACGGCCGAGACGTTGGCCCGGTCCCAGACCTGGATGGAAAGCGTGCGAGGTTCCGGTACGGAGACGGTGCCGACCTGGGCTAGCGGCATCTTAGAGCCATACACCGCCACTTGTAACGGATCCAAAAGATGCGTACTCGCACGACCCGTTCGAAGCCCGCTCAACTCCCGTTTTAGGGCGTCCAGCGATGACTGCATGCTCGATTCGAGCTGCATGAGATCGAAGGCATCCGTCATTTTTGAGTCTCCCTTACTCTGATGCCCATCATCAGCTGCGCATCAAACCCGCTATTCCGCAAGCATGCGTAATAAGCGCTGGGCCGGGGTCCGGCAAATCCGAAAGTACCCGTTTGTCAGGACTAAACGGCACCGATCACGGTCGCCCGCGCCGTACCATTTAACAATTTCAGGAGATTGCCAGGCTCCTCTATCGAACAGACAATTACCGAAAGTGCATTATCTCGGGCAAGAGCGATTGCCGCACCGTCCATCACTCTGAGGTCTCGGGCAAGTACATCTTCGTATGTCAGATGATCATATCGTTCAGCATCCGCAACCTTCTTGGGATCAGCAGAATACACACCATCCACTTGAGTTGCTTTAACAACAGCATCGCTACCCATCTCGATTGCACGTAAAGTTGCCGCCGTATCCGTAGTGAAGAACGGGTTGCCGGTACCCGCACCGAAGATCACCACCCGGCCCTTGGACAGGTGGTCGAGCGCCCGTGCCCGAATATAAGATTCACACACCGTCGGCATTGGTATCGCTGAGAGAACCCGTGCATCGACGCCGATCTGGCTCATCGCGCCTTGTAGCGCCAGGGCATTCATCACCGTTGCCAGCATGCCCATATAGTCGGCGTTAGCCCGATCCATCCCGGCTGCGGCCCCCTGTAGACCGCGGAAGATATTACCGCCACCGACAACCGTGGCGATTTCACAACCTGCCTGCGAGGCCTGACTGATGTCACCGGCCAGCCGCGCCACGACTTCCGTATCGATGCCATAACCGGACTTGCCCATCAAAGCTTCACCGGAAAGCTTTATCAGCAGTCGCCTGTATTTCAGTTTGGGTAGCGGTTCAGCCATCTTGCCTCGCCGTTCGATTGCCACGCCTTGTTCGTTGGTCCACACTCGTGTAGCGGGCTTATCGCCCAAAACAACCCAAAACCTTCAATTACAGCTCCCATGATATGAATACGGCCGGCTGCACGAGGCGGCCGGCCGTCAATATCAGCCCTCTGGGCCGCTCATTTTGAGCCGGCGGCCGCGGCAACTTCCGCGGCAAAGTCATCATCCTGCTTGTCGATGCCTTCGCCCAGAGCGTACCGCACGAACCCCACAACCTTAACAGGTGCCCCGATCGACTTTTCAGATGTCTTAACAGCCTGCTCGACCGTTGCTTTGCCATCGATTACGAAGGTTTGCTGCATCAGCACGACCTGCTGGAAAAACTCCTTGCGCAACCGCCCTTCAACCATCTTTTCGATGATCTCAGGCGGCTTACCCGACGCCTTTGCCTGCTCTGAGTAAATCGCACGCTCACGGCCGATAACCTCACCGTCGAGCTCTTCCGGCAGCAACGCAAGCGGGCTCGCTGCGGCAACGTGCATGGCAAGCTGCCGGCCAAAGTCTGCCAACTTGTCCTTGTCTCCGGAGCTTTCCAACGCCACCAACACGCCAATCTTGCCCATACCCTCCGCGCTCTTGTTGTGCACGTAAGCAGAAACAACACCTTCCTCGACCGATAGCGCGGCTGTACGGCGGACCGTCATGTTTTCACCGATGGTTGCCACCATTTCCCTAACGTAGTCCTCAACGCTCATGGACTTGCTGCCCATCTTGGCCGCCAACAGCTTATCGAGATCACCGCCCGTCGACAGTGCCAGCTCGGTGATTTCGCCGACCATCCTCTGGAACTGTTCGTTACGAGCGACAAAATCCGTTTCCGAATTTATCTCAACGACCGCGCCGGTCTTACCATCCGACTTGACGCCAACGAGCCCTTCCGCCGCGACCCGATCCGCCTTCTTGGCAGCCTTGGATAAGCCCTTCTTCCGCAACCAGTCGATTGCGGCTTCCATCTCACCGTCGTTCTCGATCAGCGCCTTCTTGCAGTCCATCATTCCAACGCCGGTCTTCTCGCGCAGCTCTTTCACAAGCGAAGCGGAAATCGCAGTCATGTCATGCTCTCTTTTTAGCGGGCTCTGTTAGGCGCCAGAACGTGATGCCTAAGCCCGCAGCTTGAAATTGATGTGACGGTCCAGCCTTCGGACCGGGAGGCACGACCTCTCAGGCCGCCGACTGAGCAACCAGTTTTTTCGCCTGGTCGACCCACGATTCTTCCGCAAGCCGGCCCGGAGTCTTGAGCGCCGCCTCCAACGCCGTCATGTCCTGAGCAGCGATATCGGCAATCTGCCAGTAGTGGAAAACCCCAAGATCATTGAGGCGCTGCTCAGTTTTCGGATCAATCCCAGTGATATTCTTGAGATCGTCTGGTTCGCCGCGCGGTGCTTCGATACCTCTGTACTCGGCTGGTTCCGCAGGCAGTTCCTCCACGACAGGCGTAACAGCGGCGCCAAGGTCTTCCCCGGAAGCAGCGCTGCTACGCTCAATCCCATCTATCGCAGCACGTGCCACGAGGTCCGTATAAAGCGTGATGGCGCGACCGGCGTCATCGTTGCCGGGGATCGGAAAGTCGATACCATCGGGATCGCAGTTGGTATCAACGATCGCGATGATCGGGATGCCAAGCTTGCGCGCTTCTTTAATCGCGATCTGCTCTTTGTTCGTGTCGATAACGAACAACAGATCCGGTACACCGCCCATCTCGCGAATACCGCCCAACGACATCTGCAGCTTTTCACGCTCGCGCTGGATGGTGAGAATTTCCTTCTTTGTGCGGCCTTGTGGGTTCTCGAGGATGTCATCGAGCTGCCGAAGGCGCCGGATCGACTGCGAAACAGTCTTCCAATTAGTCAGCGTTCCACCAAGCCAACGGTGGTTCATGAAGTACTGTGCCGAGCGCCCAGCTGCCTCGGCAACGGCTTCCTGCGCTTGGCGCTTGGTCGCCACGAACAACACTCGGCCACCGCCGGCGACGGTGTCGGAAATCTTGACGAGGGCTTGGTGCAGCAGTGGCACCGTCTGCGTTAGATCGACAATATGGATGTTGTTGCGCGCGCCAAAGATAAACGGCGCCATCTTCGGGTTCCAGCGATGGGCTTGGTGACCGAAGTGCACGCCAGCTTCCAAGAGCTGACGCATATTGAAGACGGGAAGCGTCATCTTATCGTATTCCTTTTTCCGGTTGGACCTCCGCGGATCAATGAAGACAAGCGCTTAAAAGCAGAGCTTGACGCACCGGATGGCCGGACGGGGCTTTCAATCCGCCAGGCGCAAAACGATCCACGTGTGGGATGAAGGCCGCTTATAGACGCGAATTCTAACTGAGGCAAGCCTGCTCAGTGGTCCCGCTCAACGGTGCCCTGGAAGCCCAAGGAACCGGTCTTGCGCCTCGACCGGAACGATTGCGATCACCGCCTTGGCATCCGGGTCGTTCACCCACTTCTGCAACCGTTTCACGGTTGGTTCCGAGGCCGCTACGCATCCAACGGTCGGCTTGTCCGGGCCGCTCCAGACATGCACGAAGATGCAAGAACCCGCCTTTGCCGTCCTGCTCGTGGGGTAATCGACCAGGATCCCCTTACGGTAAAGATCGATGGTCCACATTTTCTCACCGCTGGTCTCAGCACCCGCCGTTTGTGAATTGACGATACGGCTATAGTGATCTGAGGCGGCATCATCGACGCAGACATGCTGGCCCTTTTTAAGTTGCATGTAGCCCAAAAGCTTGGACGATCCAAAGCCGAACGGCCGGCTCAGCAAAAAAACTCCCGCCGGCGCACGCTTGTCGCCCTCCCGTTTTATTGGTTCTCCTGGCTTCGCTAAATCCCTGTATGGATGACCCCAACCAAGCCCGGCCCGGCCAACATTCGCTCGTGCCGACTCACCGACCTTGCGCCAGTCCCCAGTCGGGGACTTTCGTTCATAGGTCGTCATCGTCGCATTACTGCTTGTGAAAGTCGGCGTCTCCACCAAGACAAGCCGAAAGGCCGTGCTCAGCGGTTTGGCTGGATTGCGCAGCTCCTCTCGCGCCCAAGACGGATTGACCCAACACAGTTGCCCCCACACCAACAAGAGCGCTGGGGTCCAAACACGATAGCCACCCACTCAAGTCTCCTCGACACAATTGACGCCAACGATCGTCGACAGGTTTCCCGCCGTCTTCGGCGACACGTCATATTTGCCTGGCAGTTTCAATTCCAGTTCACGACCACGATGATCAACCGAAAGCACCAGGCGAATTTCGCCGCCGCGCGTCCCAGCTGCCGGCGCCATCAGGTAGCCCTTCAATTCGTCGAAAACCTGACCCTTGGATTGCGTCACTCCCGCATCACAGTGAATCCGCAAACCACGCTCCACGTTTGCCGCCACTCTGTCGAGCGCCTCGACAATCTGCACCCTAAGCTTGACGGTGCCCTCATCATCGCTCTCCGCCGAAACCGTGAGAACAACCGCCGTCCCCGCCTCCAGAAGGTCCCCGGCAGCCGCTAACGTATCCGAAAACATCACCGCCTCGAATTGGCCGGAGGTATCCGAAAACATCGCGAACGCAAATTTGTTTCCGCGCGCGGAACGCCGCTCGCGCACCGAAACAACGATCGCGCCTATCTTCCCCGCACATGTCCCCTGCGCGGCAGCCGCTTCAAGGTTCGCGTATTTCGTCGCGCCGACCTTGCTCAATACCTTCTGATATTGATCGAGTGGGTGACCGGACAGATAGAATCCCACCGATGAAAATTCGTTCTCCAATTGCTCCAGCGGCGTCCACGCCTTGGCATTTCGTAAGATCAAGCTTGGCGCCTCGCCGCCGGCGGCGAACAGGTCCGACGTACCAGCCGATTGATCCGCGCTAACCCGCTGTGCCATTGCGATGATTTGTTCGGCATTGGCCTTTACCGTGGCCCGGTTTTCACCCAGCATATCGAAGGCCCCGGCCTGCGCAAGATTCTCGATCGACCGTTTATTCATGGCCTTGGCATCGAGCCGCGCGGCAACATCACCAAGAGAGGTAAATGGGCCGCCTTCTTTACGCGCGTCAACAATCGTCTGCACCGCGCTCGCACCGACGTTCTTGAGAGCCGCGAGCGAGTAGCGGATCGCACCATGCTGCGCCTTCTCCGCCACCGGCTCAACAACGAAATCAACTTCTGACGAATTCACACACGGTGGCAGAACGGGAATACCGCTCTTCTTCGCTTCCGCTGCAAACCCGGCAAGCTTGTCGGTATTCGCCAGGTCCAAAGTCATCGAGGCGGCCAAGAATTCCTCCCGGAAATTCGCTTTCATGTAGGCGGTGTGATAGCTGACCAACGCATAAGCGGCCGCATGCGATTTGTTAAAACCGTAGCCCGCGAACTTGTTCACCAGCTCGAAGATAAAGGCGGCGTCTTTCTTCTTCACGCCGCGTTCAACAGCACCTTCGACGAAGCGGGCTTCATGCCGCGCCATCTCCGCCTTGTCCTTCTTACCCATCGCCCGCCGCAGCATATCGGCCTGCCCAAGCGAATAGCCGCCCATCACCTGCGCGATCTGAATGACCTGCTCCTGGTAGATGATGACGCCATAGGTCTCCGAAAGAATTCCCTCCAACATCGGATGCAGACAATCAACCGGTTCCTCACCGTGTTTGCGGTTGATGTAGGTTGGGATGTTGTCCATCGGTCCGGGGCGGTACAGCGCCACCATGGCGATGATGTCTTCAAAACGGTCCGGCCGGAGCCGCTTGAGGCTCTCCCGCATCCCTGTGCTTTCCAACTGAAAAACCCCGACCGTGTCGGCTCTCGCCAGCAACGCATACGATGCCACATCGTCGACTTCGAGCTTTGCTAAATCGACATCGACACCGCGCACGCGCTTGACCAGATCAACAGCCTTCTTCAACACCGTCAGAGTCTTCAGACCGAGAAAGTCGAATTTGACGAGCCCCGCCGCCTCGACAAGCTTCCAGTTGAACTGGGTAACCGGCATATCCGATTTCGGATCGCGATAAAGCGGCACCAACTCCGTTAGCGGTCGGTCGCCGATCACCATTCCGGCTGCGTGCGTCGAGGCATGCCGGTAAAGCCCTTCAAGCTTTTGCGAAGTCGCCAGGAGCTGCGACACGATCGGCTCTGACTTCTGCGCCTCCTGCAGTTTCGGTTCCCCCTCGATAGCTTCCGCAAGCGTCACCGGGTTCGCGGGATTGTTGGGCACCAACTTACAAAGCTTGTCGACCTGCCCGTAAGGCATCTGCAAAACTCGGCCGACGTCCCTGAGCACGGCGCGGGCCTGCAGCTTTCCGTGTGTGATGATCTGCGCCACCCGGTCCTGGCCGTACTTGTCCTGCACGTAGCGGATCGTCTCTTCGCGCCGGTCTTGGCAGAAATCGATATCGAAATCCGGCATCGACACACGCTCTGGATTGAGGAACCGCTCAAACAGCAATCCAAACCGCAACGGATCTAGATCGGTGATCGTCAATGCGTACGCGACCAGCGAGCCGGCACCCGAACCACGTCCCGGTCCCACCGGAATATCCTCGGCCTTCGACCACTTGATGAAGTCGGCAACGATCAAAAAGTAGCCGGGAAACTTCATCCGCGTGATGATATCAACTTCATAGGCAAGGCGCTTCTCGTAGTCTTCTACACTGTAGCCTTCTGCCGGTCCGTGCGCCGCAAGCCGTCGCGCCAATCCCTCTTGAGCCTGTCGTTCAAGTTCGCCAGCTTCTTCCCGTAACAACTCCTCATCGGACTTGCCGTCCAAGCTCTTAACGAAGCGCGGCAGGATCGGCTTGCGCCCCAACGGCCGGTAATGGCAACGCTTGGCAATCTCAATCGTATTGGCAAGCGCCTCGGGCAGATCCGCGAACGTCTCCACCATCTCCTCGACAGTCTTGAAGTAGTGCTGTGTCGTTAGCCGCCGGCGCTGCTCTTCGACCACGTAGCGCCCCTCGGCGATGCAGATCAACGCATCATGAGCCTCGTGGTCGGCTGGCTCCGCGAAAAAAACCTCGTTCGTGGCGACTAGCGGAAATTCCAGTCGGTAGGCGATTTCAAGCAGCTGCGGCTCAACCACGCGCTCGTCGTCCGAACCATGACGTTGCACTTCAACGTAAAGGCGATCAGCAAAAGCCTTCTGCAGTTGCCGCAAGCGCTGCTCGGCAACACAGCCGTGTCCATCGAGCAGTACCCGGTCGATTGGCCCATCAGGACCGCCTGTGAGCGCAATTACTCCGTCGCTGTGAGCAGCCAACACTGTCATCGTGATATGCGGCGGCGCCCCGCCCTCAACACTCAAATGCGCCGCGCTGACGACCTTCATCAGATTGGCGTAACCCGTCTCATCGGCCGCCAACAGCGCCACGTACCCATCGCAAGCCTGGCGCTTATGCTGGCTTTCACCTGGTTTAGGTTGCCTCACTGTCTGCAACGTTTCGACGGCTCCGTCGCCTTCGAAATCGAGTGCCAGCGTCACCCCGATGATCGGTTGAATTCCCGCCTTGGCGAGGGTTTCGGAAAAGTCGAGCGCACCGAACAAATTGTTTGTGTCGGTCAAGCCCAGCGCCGGCAATCCGTGCTTGTTGGCAAGCTTCGCCAGCCGTGGGATCGGCAACGCGCCTTCTAGCAGCGAATAAGCCGAATGCACCCGCAAATGAATGAACCCAAGGCCGGCGGTTTCACGCTGGTCGGACGTCGACTTCGGATCAGTAAGGTGTTTAGTTCGAATCGGAGCGTTCATGCGCCGATGATAGCGATTGGGCGGCACGATCACACATCACAATGACCTCTTCCACGACTTCCATCCCGTGAAGAATCCGCACAATCCCGCAATTCAAAACAGGAGCTGCCATTGGACCGCAACAAATACACGGTGCGGCCTTACCCCTGGCCCGGCTGAACCTCGACCAGGTGTCCGTCTGCAAGCCGCAGTGTCCGGTCCATACGAGCCGCAAGGTCGTGGTTGTGGGTGGCGATAAGCGCAGCCACGCCGGTCCGGTGAATGAGTTCCACCAAAGCTGCAAACACACGCTCAGATGTCCTTGGATCGAGATTGCCTGTCGGCTCATCAGCCAGCAGCAGCCTTGGCTCGTTGGCGAGCGCCCGGCAAATCGCGGTGCGCTGTTGTTCGCCTCCGGAAAGTTCGGCAGGCCGGTGGTGCAGACGCTCCTCCAATCCAACACCCGCCAACAACGATTTCGCACGCTTTTGTGCGTCGCGTTTTCGCCGCCCGAGGATCATCTGCGGGATCATCACATTTTCCATCGCGGAGAACTCTGGCAGGAGCTGATGGAACTGATAGACGAAGCCCATGTCGGAGCGGCGCACACGCGTTCGTTCACCCTCCGACAATCCTATGCACTCTCGCCCGTCTATCCCGACACTGCCCCCGTCGGCCCCCTCAAGCAGACCGGCGATATGCAGAAGCGTTGATTTGCCCGCCCCCGAGGGACCGACCAGCGCCACCGCCTGCCCCGGATAGATCTCCGCCGACGCGCCATCGAGCACACGGATTTCGCGGTGCCCCTGGTAGAATGTTCGCCGCAAACCAGCGAGCCGCAGAATTGGAATTGGCCTGTTTGATGCATCCATGCGTGGTCTCGCCTCACTCGTAGCGCAGCGCTTCGACCGGATCGAGGGTCGAGGCTCGCCACGACGGATAAATCGTCGCCAGAATCGATAAGCCAAGTCCCATGGCCACGATCCATGCGGTTTCGTAGGGATCAATTTCCGCCGGCAATTTTGTCAGGTAGTAAATCGACGGATCAAACAGCTGCGTATTGGTCAGCCAGGCGACGAACTGTTTGATGAAGTCGATGTTCCAACAGAACACCACCCCAAGAACAAATCCCGCCAAAGTCCCGATAACACCGATTGCAGCTCCAGTAATCAAAAACACACGCATCACTGAACCTCGGGACGCGCCCATGGTCCGCAGGATGGCGATATCCCGGCTCTTATCCTTCACCAGCATCATCATGCCTGAAATGATGTTGAGGGCAGCCACCAGAATAATGAGCGAGAGTATGATGAACATCACCAATCGCTCGACATTCAGCACATTAAAGAAGGTCTGATTGCGCTGCTGCCAATCCGTCGTCTGATAGGTACGTCCAATCTCACCTTTTATCTCCGATTGGTAAGCACCGACCCGCTCCGGATCATCAACCATCACTTCGATGTAATCGACAGCGTCCCTCTTTCCAAAGAACCTCTGAGCCTCCGACAGCGGCATGAAAATCACCGTTCGGTCGTACTCGCTCATTCCCATCTCGAAGATGGCCGTAATTCGGTAACTCTTGGTTCGCGGAGACGTCCCAAATGGCGTTGTTGCGCCTCGCGGCGAGACCAACGTTAAGGTATCATTGAGGCTTACGCCCAGGGAATTGGCCAGCCGTGTTCCAACAGCAATACTGCGCGATTCGTCAAATCCATCGAGAGTTCCGAATTGGACGTTGCCGGCAACCAATTTCAGAGATTTTATGCCCTCTTCCGACATCCCGCGCACCAGTCCGCCAGTGGCCTGCACGCGAGAAGACACCATGACCTGTCCCTCGATCAACGGCAGCGCATGCTGAACACCAGGAACCCGCACAATTTGCTTTGCAACGTTATCGTAGTCTTTGAAAGGCTCGCCGATCTTCAACACCACCACATGGCCATTAAGACCCAGGATCTTGGCGAACAGATCGGCGCGAAATCCGTTCATGACAGCCATGACAATAATCAGTGTTGCCACGCCCAACATGATGCCCGCGAATGAAAAACCCGCAATAACCGAGATAAAGCCCTCCTTGCGTCGAGCACGCAGATACCGCAGCGCAAGCATCCACTCGAAGGGCGCGAACGGCACGGTCTCCTTCACAGGCCTATCCAATCCGACCGCCATATGATCCCCTATCTCGCCTCGCCGCCCTATATGTCGGCGGCTCTATCCTGAACGGCTCGTCAAGCAAGGCTGCGCTGAGACTGTAACGCTTCAATGACGTGATTAAGTCCCGCTTCCAGCGGCAAGGATTGACGTTCCCCTCCCGCACGGCGTTTGACTTCAACCTCACCGCTTTTCACGCCTTTTGGCCCGACGACCAACTGGAACGGGATGCCGACGAGATCCATAGTGGAGAACTTTGCTCCGGCGCGTTCATCGGTGTCGTCATAGAGCACCTCGATCCCCGCAGCCGACAATTTACCGTACAGATCGGCACAAACGACATCCGTAGCCGCGTCACCGCTGCGCAGATTTATCAACGCTACCTCGAACGGTGCCACCGGCACCGGCCAAATGATACCGTTATCATCATGGCTGGCTTCAATCAGCGCACCGGCAAGCCGTGAGACTCCAACCCCGTAAGATCCCATCTCAGGCGTTACGAGTTGTCCATCGGGCCCCTGAACACGCGCCCCCATGGCTTCTGAGTATTTGGTCCCAAAATAGAAGATGTGCCCAACTTCAATGCCGCGCGCAGTAACCCGTTTATCCTCAGGAACTTCTTCTTCAAAGCGGGCCGCGTCATGAATCTCATCGGTCGCGGCGTAACGCGAAGTCCACGTATCAACGATCCCCGATAAATCACCTGAGAAATCCGTGTCCGCCGGGGGCACGGTCTCTTCGAGCAGATCCTTGTGCAAGAACACCTCGCTCTCACCGGTCTCCGCTAAAATGATGAACTCGTGCGAGAGATCACCGCCGATCGGGCCCGTATCCGCCTTCATAGGCACCGATTTCAGCCCCATACGTGCGAATGTCCTCAGATAGGCGGTAAACATGCGCTGATAGGTCCGCCGCGCATCGTCCTTGCTCAAATCAAACGAATAGGCGTCTTTCATCAGAAACTCGCGCCCCCGCATCACACCAAACCGCGGCCGGATTTCATCGCGAAACTTCCACTGGATGTTGTAGAGGATCATTGGCAGATCTTTGTAGCTTTTGACGCTGTCGCGGAAGATCGCCGTCACGACCTCTTCGGCGGTCGGACCGTACAGCATATCGCGCTCATGACGGTCAACGATACGCAGCATCTCCTTGCCATAGGCTTCGAAGCGCCCCGACTCCCGCCACACATCGGCCGACTGGATTGTGGGCATCAAGATCTCCACCGCACCCGCTCGGTTTTGCTCTTCCCGAACGATAGCTTCGATCTTCTTTAGGACCCTCAATCCCAGCGGCAGCCATGAGTAGATCCCGGCTGCCGCTTGTTTGATCATCCCGGCGCGCAGCATGAGTTGATGCGATATGATTTCCGCTTCCCTGGGCGTGTCGCGTAGGACCGGAAGAAAATAGCGGGACAGGTGCATTATACCCCTTCGCATTGTCTCGTCGCGGAGGCGGCCCGCAATTTCTTCAAAGCAACGCCGCCAACGCATGTGCAGCCGCTCTTAACGAGGAACGCGACGCGGCGCAATGCCGCGTCGAAATCCCGCAGCTGCAGCAACCGACCGCGACGGCCCTAGCTGTCCCGTGGCTTGCCGAGTTACATCGCAAAAAATTTAATCAATGCCTGCAGCAAATCACGCCATACTGTACTATTTGCCCGTGACAGACGACCACAGCTCAGCTATAAAACCAACACACGCAAGAAAAAGGGTCGAAGCCGCATGAATAACCGGCAAGGAGCCCAAGTCTAGGGATGGACAATCGGGGGGGCCACAAAGGCTCTCCACAACGCTCCTCCCCGGCACTTGGACGAGGAGCTGACTTAAGTTTCGGTCTCGGCCGGCGTTCAAAAGAGCAGGTAAAACCTGCTCTTTTGTTTTTTAGGGGTCCGCAAACCAAAATCCGTTACGCTTGCTTTGCATTGCAATGTCAGCTCGAGATCATCCCTATGGCGCCCCAGAAAAAGTCTCCCCGACGAAACCTTGGCAAGACCGCCGTTAAGACGGACAAAAAAACGAGCCAACGGCGCTCTGCAACACCCCCTGCCGAAGCAGCGGCAAGGAAGGCGGTCATCGCCACGTCGCTGCAGATGAGCAGCAGCGGTCTATCGCCAGGCAGATCCGGCAACGTCTCCTGCCGCTGGAAGAGGGGAATGCTGATAACGCCAACTGGCATGCCTTACGATCAGCTCAAACCTTCCGATATTGTCTTCGTTGACGCCAACGGTAAGACGCCTGCACGAGCACGCAAACCATCGAGCGAATGGCGATTCCATCTATCCGCTTACCTGGCCCGCCCCGATATGGGTGCAGTGGTTCACACACATTCCCTGCATGCGACCGTGCTGGCCTGTGCACACAAGCCAATCCCGGCCTTTCATTACATGATCGCGGTAGCCGGTGGCCGTGACGTTCCATTAATCCCATACGCACCATTCGGGACCCAGGAACTGGCAGCGCTCGTCTCCGAAGGTCTCCAACAACGCAACGCACTATTGATGGCCAACCATGGTCAGATCGCTATCGGTAAGGACCTCTCCTCCGCACTCGAGCTCGCATTCGAAGTGGAGGTCTTATCTGAGCAATTTTACAAGATATTGGCCCTTGGTAAACCGAAGGTCCTCGGCAGCAAGGCAATGGCGGATGTACTCGAGCGTTTCCAGTCCTACGGGCAGAACGTCAAGCTGGACTGAGCCGGTTGAAAATGGACTTCAATCCAGTATCCGCGAGAACTCCTTCACAAACCGATCGAGCCGTTTCCAATCGGTAAAGTCGGTGTTCCCAGACGCATCGAGCTCCTCGCCTTGCTGGCGCACGACCGAATGCAGCACCACCTTCTCAATCAAGTTGAGTTGGCGGTCATGGACTGCCCCGGCGACGTGCTCGACGAAATTCGGTTGCCAGCCTGCTTCGAACAAAAACCTGTCGGCGATCTCGCCCAACCCGGCGAGCTCATGCGCATCATGCGAGGCGGCAGAAAGGCTGACCGTTAGAAACGCTGATGGACGCGCCCGGATCGCCGGTGCATGCCGCATCAAAAAGCTCGTCAGCTCTGGCGCGAAACCACCGCGATGAACCGAACCGGCGAGAATTGAGGCATCGTAATCGTCGGCGCCTGCCTCGCCATCATGCGACGACAGGTTGATCATTCGGGTTACGTGGCGCGCGTCTTCCAACTTCCGCGCCACGTGGTGCGCAATATGCTCCGTATGACCTTCTTTCGAAGCACAGATAACAAGGACACGCGCCATCTCAGGGCCCATTCTGTATTACTATTTAGCAAGCAATCAGACCATGAGTGGCGATGGCCGTAAACCCGGTCTTTGAGGAGGATCAAAACTAGTTCAATCGGACGACAACTTGGCTCCACACCACAAGCAGCATACAAACAAGAACATTTTAACAGGCAAATGCAGCGGGTTAAGGAGATTCTCTAAGTTTAAAAATGGTCGATACAGCGGACATGTGCAACAAACGATGGAAAATCCTATGAAGCCGATCCAACGAACCACACGCTTTATCCTATTGCTGGTTCTGGTGACAAACACGATTGCATTCACAGTTCCTCTGCACGCCGCCGCGCCGCAAACACGGCCCTGCGGAGAAGTCTCCGACCAAGCACTATTCATTCGCATAGCAGAAACCTACCGCTCGTTTTCTGCCAACTGGCTGGTCATCGGCGAGGACTGGTTCTCCAGCTACTCCTCGAAGATAGAGGACAAGAACCCCCTACTGCCGAGCAAACATCCTGCGAAGAATGTGACCGGCTTCGTTTGGGCGAAGGACGTCGCCTGCACCGCAATTTACGACAAGCGTAAAAAGACTTGGAAGATGCGCATCACTGGCCGGCACATCAAATTCAATGAAGAAGGCGGCGGATGGATCAGCGCGGTCAAGAAGGGTACGCTGGCTGAGTTCATGTTTACACAAACGGACGGTGCATGGACCGTCACAGACCGCACCGCAGAAGTTTCCGTTCTTGGTAGCGATGATGCTGAATCAAAGCCTCGCCCCGGGGATCTTCCATCACGCCAAATGAAACCGAAGCGCTGAACGAAGCAGCCATGCCAGAGCCGGACACGGCAATGAATTCCCCCCGGTCTACTCAATTCCGTTGGTACCTTCATTACAGCTTCACAGGCAACCTAACCACCACCACCACCACCCCCAATCACCGAACAGGATCCACCCAGTAGTCGGCTGTCCGATTAGCGTCTCATCAGTTGCCCGCCTATTGCGCAAAAGCCACCCGGATACTATCGTGAGCGTAGTTCTCTCGACTTTCTTTTTCTAAATGCAGTTGTGAACATGAACAGCAAACGCCGGTTCTGATAAAGCGGTGCTTTTGCCACCATGAGTTATTGCAAATTATTCCAGGAGAGGTTGTTGCAATGATTGCCCTGCTATTCGCGCTGTTGGCATTGGCGATGGTACTTGCCTGGATGGACCATAGCCGCTGGGCCTATTTTGTTTTCGCCATAACGCTCGCACTCAGCATCTATTGGCTCGACTACCACTCAACCACTCCACTCAAAATTGTATTGTAAGGCAGTCCGATGATTTTGCAGCCACAACCATCCCGGACGCTCAATGCCATCGGACTTCTGGTGGTCTGCGGCGTGCTCATCGCCGCCTACGCCTATCAGTTCATACTAAACGAACTGCCTTGTCCGTTGTGTCTTCTACAAAGGGTTGGACTGGTCGCCGTCGGTTTTGGGCTTTGTCTGAATTTGATCTACGGCCCAAAGCCTCACCACTACGGCATCATGCTGATCGGAGCACTCTATGGTGTCTCCGTATCGGTCAGACAAATCCTCCTGCATATTGTGCCGGGCACGGGTGTATACGGCTCACCTGTTCTGGGGATTCATTACTATACCTGGGCGGGAATTTGTTTTTTTCTCATTCTCGCTGGAACAGCCATCATGCTGCTGTTCGAGGGGCAGTATAAGAGTCTCAGAGACGAGCCGGGCGATGAGAAATTCGGCGGCCATCAACTCGCGAAATTTTCATTTTTCCTAATGCTCTTCCTGGCTGTCGGCAACGCCGTCTCCACGCTCATCGAATGCGGACCTACCGTCTGTGCGGATCCACCGACCGACTACAAAATGATCGAGGAAATCAAGAAGCAGCTGTAGGCACCGCCGTGCTCTTACCCCGTTCACACCAACAAGCCAGGCGGTACATGTCGCGGAGTTGTGGAACTGGCCAACCGACTAGTACTAGTCTTCGACGTCGCGCAGCTTCTTCTCATCGATCGCCATGACCACAAGCAGGCCAACGATCGCAGAAACAAGCGCCAGCCAGTAGGCCATACTCATTCCACGGATAAATGCGTCGACCAGCACGGAATGGATCTTCTCGCCATCTGCCGCGTTGAAGCGAGCAAGAACCGCGCGCGCCGCATCAGAGTCGAATGCTCGGCCATTGAGCACATTCCGGTCTGCTGACGACATGATGATACCTGACTCGGCCAGGCTGTGCCGAATGGTAGCGAGACTCGTCGCAAACATAACCGCCGTCGCAGCCGCGACGCCGATAGCGCCGAAGGCAAGGTGCACCATGAACGCAAGTCCTCCAGCAAGGCCCGCGCGAGACGGAGCAACCGCGCTGACTGTTGCCGTTCCTGCGGGACTGACCGACATGGTGGCGCCCACGCCTATAAGGATCAGCGCCGGGAGGATTGCAAAGTAACCCCACGCCGGCTCCATGATGACCACCGATGCCGAACCGAGGGCGATCACCGAGTATCCAAGGAGCATCAGACGTTTGGGACCAAGCGATGCGTAAAAGACTCCGGCGACAGCCGAACCAACGGCCAGCACCGCCATTAGCGGCAGCATGCCGAACGATGCCTCCAGCAGCGTCCAGCCCAACACTTTTTGCAGGTACTGCGGGAAATACAAAAAGGCGATGAATACCGCGGGAACACAAAAAGCATTGCTTGATAATGTCAGAAGGAACTGCCGGTTTCGCATTAGCTGTACTGGAACGATGGGGTCCGCAACACGCGTTTCGATAAACAAAAAGAACACGAACATAAAGACGCTGAGAACTAACAGCCCAATAATAGGCGGCGACAACCAACCCAAATCAGCCCCGACATCCAGTGCGTAGAGCAATGCTAGGATCGCACCTGACAAGACGATCATCCCGACAAAATCAATCCGTTGATCGAGCTTTCGTGCTGGGTCCTTCGGCAGATAGCGCACCACCATAAGGGCACCCAGCACCGACAAAACTGCATTGATTAGGAAGAATAGACGCCAATCGCCCACTGATACGACAACGCCACTGATCAGCGGCCCGATAACATTGCCGCTCGTGACGCCAGCCAGAATAAGCCCCATGACGAGGCCCCGCTGATCCTCTTCCACCACCGTGGTGCCAGACGCCAAAATGCAGGGCCACATGATGGCTGCACCGACACCTTGTAAGGCCCGGGCACCAACCAACCATCCGATCGACGGGGCCAGAAAACACAACATCGAAGCGAAGGCAAAGATGACCGATCCAATCAGGAACAAGCGGCGGCGCCCATGCATGTCCCCCAACCGGCCGCCGGCAACCATGAACATGGAAAATGTCATCGCATAGATATTGAGCACCCACTGGGTGGTGGTGATATCCGCCCCAAAATCATCTTCGATCGCCGACACGAGCAACAACGCGCCGGTGAAGTCCGTCCCGATCGTGAATGCCGCCACCATCAAGGTGGCAATAATCAATCTGGTATGAGCGCTCATACGAGCCCCTTGCCTGCCAAATGTATAAATCCAAACGCGCGCATCTCAGTGGATTAAACCTGCCACGAAGGTTGGTGAATGCACACGGGAAAGTGCCGGCACCGGCCACAATCATTCCCCTCCAAACCTGCATCATTGGCCGACGGCCTCCAAACGCAACGCTCCGACAAGACGCGGATGCCGACGAAGCACCTTGACTTGACCGAACTGACAATTCCGGTGCGAGACACCTCCATCAGCCCTTACCCCAGCGGAGGGACGCCGGAGCGATGGAAAGGCAGCCTACCTCGCCATCTCCTTGCGCACTTGCGATCCGCCAAATTACATGGCCGAATGCATACAAGAAAAAACCTTCATCAAAGCAGGTCTTTGCTTGACGGTTACCGAGGAGGAAAAGTTGACCGCTATCGATATGCGCATGTTCGCCAAAAACATCGGCGCCAACATTACGTTTCATGCTGGGTGTACTATTTTCGAGAAGGGTGACGCAGGTACATGTATGTACGTCATCCAATCCGGCGTCGTTGAAATGTTGATCGACGACAACATCGTGGACGTGTGCGGGCCCAACGAGGCAATAGGATACATGTCGATGATCGATGGCGCCACGCGCAGTTCGACGGCACGCGCCAAGGAGGCCGTGGAGGTCTCCATTATTGACCAAAACAAGTTTCGGTTCATGGTCGACGAGGTGCCGAACTTCGCCATGTACGTTATGCGAGCCATGGCGCAGCGCATTCGCGGAATGGGAAAGGTCGTTTAGGAAATTAACTAGCGCAATTATGACGGGCAGAAAGGTTGCATTTCCAAGGGGGCAACCAATCACACGGAGCCCGGTGCGGCACACGTTATGCCTGATTTAAAACGCACAAAGATGGTTTTGCGGCCGTATCTTAACACACAGGCCGCACCGCCGAGGCGACGACCGGTCGCCAACCTGACTAAATCGAAAATAAATCTCGAGATCCAATCTTAAACGATCATCCAGCGGTTTCCTCTGCAATCGCCCCATCTTATCTTGAGTAAGCGCACCTCATCATCTGCAGCAAGCGAAAAGACCGTCTGATCCGCTAACTCCATTCATACATCCAGTTCAATAAGGCGAGCAGAAAGACTGCGATGCCAATCGCAGATAATATGTAGTGCCTCTTCTTCATTCTTCATGTCCTTCGTACGATGAGGATGACTGCCGCCGAACCAAAGTTGTCCCAACGATTCCCCAGTAAATCGGAGTCACCAATGACCCAAGCAGAGTTAGAGGGTTTGCTCAACAAACTACCGGCACGAACAACCCTGTTCATTCCAACCGAAGTCGCCGAGGCCATGGCAGGCAACCGGGATGAGGGAATTCTCATGGAAGAAATGGCGCAGAAGTACAATTGCGAACTTGGTGTCCGGCAGACCTTCGCAAGCCTTGAGGAACCTGAGGAGGAAGGTTTTTCACTACGCAAAAGGCCTTCCTAGTCCTCCTCTTCTGATTGCGGCGATCGCACCTCACTTTCAGCCAGGACAGACCGCTTTAAAAGTACCCGGCGTGCCTTTTGCTTTCGCCGAACAGTTCGATTTGGGCCTCAGCTATTTGTTCAAATAATGTGGCGCGCATGGCGCAGCGCATCCCGCACGCAGTATGCCAAATCCGCAGTGAAAAGGCGTGTTCGAGGAGCCAACCGGTGCATCCTCCCACAACCTTGCTCTTCTCGTGACGGCGTTGATAGTGCGTATTTAATTACAAAGTTCCTGTGCCTGACAACAACGGACACTCCAGCTTGCCCACCAACGCTACGCACCACAGCGCTAAAGTCGACAAAGGCGCTTCAAAACAACCGAATGCCCGTTCAGTTGAACTGCAGCGATCAAGTTTCAGCCGGTGTAGGCATGGATGGTAAGGGGGAATGGCGGAGACGGAGACCGCGTTATTACTATACGATACTGTTCAAAACTGTCCGCAACCTATGATGTAATCTCGCCACCCTACCCAGATACTGTTCATATCTATACTTCTTCATTCGCCCGAATCCGTGTCTACTGCTGGGGCCAATGCTA
>Ga0209013_10001855_pt1 | contig 19439 bp, 10 predicted proteins | sample Cruoilmetagenom2_FD_187291 | JGI IMG/M metagenome (GOLD analysis project Ga0209013, IMG submission 187291) | Oil polluted marine microbial communities from Coal Oil Point, Santa Barbara, California, USA - Sample 2 (SPAdes) (version 2) | ecosystem: Environmental > Aquatic > Marine > Oil seeps ...
GGTAAAGAAATATATCAAAGAATATCAACTAAAACCTGAAGACTATTTTGTGGGAAGAGTATATAGAGGTGGACGATATGAGAGTGTCGAAATGACTGAGACGGGCTATTGGAAATCGTTGCAGCGTTGGACAGGACTAACTGGATACAATTTTCGTAAGAGCCAAGTTGTTGCCATGCATCAGGCTGGTGCGGATTTAGCGACGATTGCTAAGCAGACGGGGCATAAGTCTTTGGAAACATTGGTAGAGCATTACTTGACTGTTTCGGATTCAACTGTTGATAAATATTTATGAGTAAGGAAAAAGAGTGCCGCCCATAGTTATTTTAACGTTGAGAGTTCTCTATGGAGGTGATTAGAGTAATTTTCTTTAAATTGAAAAGATTAAGAATATTTTCCAATTATCGTTGACTTCTCTTCATGGAATTGAAAAAGAAATAATAGAAAAGGTGCTAGGGTCCTAAACGTCGACAACTGGATTAGTAATATATATAGGATTACATTTTTACAGAAATACAGTTTTACATAGAGGAAGTTTCAAGTTATACTTGAAACTACTCATCTTCCAAATAAGGATTCTTTTGGAAAATTATATGAACTAATCAGTGTAAAATATCTATTAAGGAGATGTTAAATTGTGTCCGTCAAAAATATCGAAGGAAACCACGATATTATTTCCCATAAAATCGGAAAGGGTTTGCAAGTAACGGTAACTCGCAACTCCGAAAAAAAAGCAACAAAAAAAGCAACATTTGATTTACCTGTTGAGTTGCATAAACGTCTGAAAACAGCTGCCGCAGAACAAGAAATGACGATGTTGGAGATTGTGGAAGAAGCGTTAAAAAATCATTTAAAAAGTTAATTGTACTTCATTATAAAGAACCTTTTAGGAGGTCTTATTAAATTGAATATATCTGTATTAAATCGTCTTAGAGTTAGCTGTCAAAATATTTCACAACGTTATTATAAACAAATCTATGTATGTGAATATGAACTAGGAAATAACGTAGCCTATTTCAGTAAAGAAAATCACTATTCTTTAGTTAATGTTAATTTACTATTATCCGAAAAAATTAAAGAATTACCGCAGAATAGAAGACCTTATAAAGTAGCAGAAATTTTATATGAATTTATTAATGCTGCAGAGTCCGAAACTATCTGTATAGATTACTATGAAATGTTATTTGACCCATCCTTAAGGATTAATCCATTTGATCTTTTTACGAATTTAAGTAAAAGTAAAACATTGATTATTACTTGGCGAGGTAACATTGAAGATAACTATTTTATTTACGCTGAACCTGGCCATCCAGAGTACATCAAGTACTCCACAAAAGATGCCATTATCATTAAATAAGAAGGAGCGATAATAATGCAATATAGAGACCTATTACAATTCGAACCTATCGAATCAGTTATCCAATTAAAAGATGCAAATGATAAAGAACGTGCTTTCCATCTACTAGATACATATGTCATTTCTGAACGTATGGCAGAACAATTAAATGAACTTATTATTAACCAGCTACAATTCAACTATTCGACTGACAATAAAGGATTAATGATTGTCGGAAACTACGGAACAGGTAAGTCACATTTAATGAGTGTCATTTCAACGATTGCTGAACGTGAAGGTGCAAGTGAGCATATTACGAATGAAGACGTCAAAGAAAAATCAAAAGAAATCGAAGGAAAGTTTAAAGTAATCCGTTTAGAAATTGGAAGTGTTGGTACTTCACTACGAGATATTTTATGTAATGCCATTGAAGATGGCTTAGAAAATTTAGGGATCGATTTTTCATTCCCTGCATTTGATAAAATTACGAACAATAAGGACGCTTTAGAAGAAATGATGGGGTTATTCAATGAGAAGTATCCTGAATATGGTTTACTCGTGGTGGTGGATGAGTTACTAGATTATCTTCGCGGACGAAAAGAACAAGAACTTACACTCGATTTAGGTTTCTTACGTGAAGTAGGTGAAATTTGCAGTAAAACACGTTTCCGTTTTATTGCAGGTATTCAAGAAATGTTATTTGATAATCCTCGTTTTAACTACGTGGCAGAACCTCTTCGACGTGTAAAAGAACGATTTGATCAAGTTCGTATAGTACGCGAAGATATCGCTCATGTCGTTGCACAGAGACTATTAAAAAAGACAGACGTGCAAAAATCACTTATTCGAGAACACTTATCTAAATTTACAACGCTTTATAATCGTTTAAATGAAGACATGGAGACATTTGTAAACTTATTTCCGATTCACCCAAGTTATCTAAGTGCATTTGAAAAAGTAAACGGTATTGAAAAACGAGTGGCTTTAAAAACAATTAGTTTAGAAATGGGAGCAATTATTAATTCGGATGTTCCTGAAGGTTCACCAGGACTTGTTTCTTACGACAGCTACTGGCGTTTTATTGAAGAAGATTCTTCATTCAAAAGTAATCCTGATGTAAAGGAAGTACTCGATAAATCAAAACTATTAAAAGATCGGGTTCAAAATGCACTTGAAAAGAAAATGTATAAGCCAATGGCGCTACGCATTGTAAATGCACTTTCTCTAAATCGTTTGTCTACTTCTGATATTTACGACAAAGTGGGCTTAACAGCAGAGGAACTAAGGGATGATTTATTCTTGCATCCAACAGTCGGAATGGACTTCTTATTGGAAGATGATGATCCAGCTGATTTTTTAAAAACAAGCGTAGAAGTGGCACTAAAAGAAATTCAAAAAACAGTAAGTTATCAGTACTTATCAACAAATGAATCTAACGGTCAATATTACTTAGACTTAAAAAAAGATATTGATATCGATAGTCTAATTCAACAAAAAGCTGAAACAATTGAAGACGATAAGTTGGATTATTATTACTATGATTTATTAAAACAAGCTATTACATTAGATGATAATACTTATGTAACTGGATATAAAATTTGGCGACATGACTTACCTTGGGATGCGCATCGTGTAAAACGTCAAGGATACTTATTCTTTGGTGCACCAAATGAACGTTCAACAGCACAACCAGAGCGTGACTTTTATATTTATATATTGCGACCATACATGAAAACAGTATTTAAAGATGAACAAAAGGCTGATGAACTATTCTTTGAATTTAAACATACAGATGAGAGATTCAAGCGCATTTTAAAACTTTACACTGCTGCACACGACTTGAAAATCGATGCAACATCAGCAACGAAAGCTTTATATACTAGAAAAATCGAAAGCTATTATAAAGAACTAAATAAATGGCTAAATGAGAACTTCGTACATGCTTTTGAAATAACTTATAAAGGGAAAAAAGGAACAGTACTTGAGTTTGGCATGTTCCTCCCACCAAATGCAACGATACAAGAAATTATCAACACCGTTTCTGAAGGGATACTGACAAATTGGTTCGAGCAAAAGTATGAAGACTATCCTTCATTTGGACAGATTCAAGGAGCATACTTATCAAGAAAAAACCTTGATACATATGTAAAAGACGCTCTGCAGTATTTAGTTGGAAGAGAGACAAAGCAAGGAGCAGCCATTTTAAAAGGTCTTATCTTATTAGATTCTGTAAACAAAGTATCAACAAAACAATCTGGTTATGCAAAATGGATTATCGATTTACTAGATTCTAAAGGACATGGACAAGTAATAAACCATAGCGAATTGATAGACACTGTATTTATTCGTGGTGTAGAAGACTTACAATATACCAAACAATTCCGTTTAGAACCGGAATTACTCGTTGTATTATTAGCTGCAATGGTAAGCACTGGTGCAATTGAAGTAACAGTAGAAAGTAACACTTACAATGCATTAAATTTAAGTGAGTTCATTCTATTACCAGTGTCAAAGCTATCACAATTTAGCCATGTGAAAAAGCCTAGTGGTCTGCCTGTTGAAGAGTTGAATGCAATTTCCGATTTATTTGGGGTATCCATCCCAAACTATGAAGAAGAAATGCTCTCAAAAGTGATTGTGACAGTTACTGAAAAAGCCAATGATGCCATCAATGAATCACTAAGCACTATTCAAGTTGTGAAAAAAGGTTTCCCTACATGGGATGGACAGCTACTAAACCATACAGAAATAAAAGAGAATGTATTAGTACTAGAAGCTTTCAAAGAATTTTGTGAAGGCTTAAAACGTTACAACACACCAGCAAAAATGCGTAACATGAAATATGATTTAGCGACAATTGAAAAGCAAAAAGTCGCACTTGAAAAATTAGCTTCTTTTACTAAACTTGAACAACAAATCAAGGAAATACAGCAAAGGGTAAGTTATCTGCAAATCGCACAACCAAATGTAGGTAGCCAATCTGATTGGTCACAAAGTGTTGATGAAGCACTAGATGAATTACAAGATGCTTTAAAACATCACCAAGATACATCAAAAGAGTTGGCTACACTAGATACGTTAAAACAGCAGTATATTAAACTCTATATAGAAGCTCATGACAAATCACGACTCAATGCTAATGAAAATATATTAAAAAACACGTTACTTGCAGATCCAAAATTAAAAGCTTTAAAAGAATTAGCAGCACATATCTCGATTTTGCCAAGAGAACAAATTATCAACTGGGAGAAAGTGCTGACCAGTCTAAAAACATGCTATCAAGTTTCAGAAGATAATTTACAACATGTACCAATGTGCTCGGAGTGTAAGTTCCGTTCAATAGAAGTGACAACAAACGAAAAAGCAATGCTGAAAACGCTAGAACAAGAACTTCCAAGTATATTTGAGAACTGGAATGAAACATTATTAACAAACTTTAATGATGCAACAGTTAAAGAAAATATCGAGTTGCTACAAACTGAGCAACAAACGCTCGTAAAAGAGCTTATCTTTAAAAAGGAGTTTGCGTTACCTATTGATGTTCGCCTAATACAAGCGATTAATGATCTACTAAAAGGTATTGATAAAGTGGAAGTATCGTTAACAGACATTGAAGAAATGATGGCAAATGGTAGTCCATTAACAGTGGAAGAGCTACGAAAACGTTTTGAAAAAATGATTTATAAGACAGTTGGAAATGCACCAGCTAATCGAGTGCGTATTATGTTGAAGAAATAAAAGGAGCAATTCCAAATGACAAACAACTCAGAACAACTCTCATTATTAAATAATCATCCTGAAGCAGACAACACACCAGTTGTTTGCTTAGGTATGAAATTTAAAAATGAAAAAGCAAGAAGAGAATACTTCCGTAAAGAACTACGTAAAAAATTACCTGAATTAAAACAAATAGAAGGATTCCCAATCGGTGAAGATGAAGACATTATCACTCTATCTGATCCACCTTATTACACTGCATGTCCAAACCCATGGATTAATGATTTTATTGAAGAGTGGGAAAAAGAAAAAGAAACGAAGTATGGAAGAGATGTAGATGAGGAGTATTACCGTGAACCATTCGCTACAGATATTAGCGAGGGTAAAAATAATACTGTTTACAACGCACATAGTTATCATACTAAAGTTCCTCATAAAGCAATAATGAGATATATTCTTCATTATACGGAACCAGGTGATATTATATACGATGGATTTTCAGGTTCTGGTATGACAGGATTAGCAAGTGAAATGTGCAATAGTATTGAAGAAATAAAGAGTTTAGGGTTTATTTGTGACTCAGATGGTAACATATCAGATGCTAACGAAAGTGGTATAAAAATAAAATCCAAAGTAGGTTATAGAAGAGCTATTCTAGCTGATATTGCTCCAGCTGCAACATTTATAGCATATAATTATAATAAAAAAGCTAATAAAACTGAAAATGATAAGATATTAAGAAAATTATTAACAGATGTAGAGGCTGAATGCGGTTGGGCATATTCAACTTTTGACAAATTATCTGAAGATCCAGCTATTATAGAAGAGATAAAATCAATTAGTAATATTGAAGACGCTAAAAGATTTCACAAAAAGTATTATGACAAACTTTATAAAGTAAATTACTTCATATGGAGTGAGGTATACGGATGTAACGTTTGTCAAAATGAAGTTGATTATTGGGAAGCAATTGTAAACCCGGATGAACAATCTGTTAAGAAAGAGATGTATTGCCCAAACTGTAACGCTTTCATGGTAAAAAAAGAAACCAAGAAGATATTCGAAAGTAGATTGGATAATATCTCTGGAAAGATTGTTGAACAACCTAAGATAGTTCCAAAAAAAGTAAGTTATACCGTTGAAAAAAAAAGATTTGATAAGAATTTAGATTTGTATGATTATAAAATTTTACAGTTAATCAATGATCATTCTGATTTTAAAGAGATTTTAGATGTAGAAATTTTAGAAGGGGTAGAAACTCTTCGGCCTAAAAGATTAGGTTATAATAAAGCGCACCATTTTTACAATATTCGCACTCTTTATATGATTAATTGCTATATTAAACTGCACCAAAATACTTCAGAACTACATGATGCTCAGTTTTTATTAGGAAGCGTACTTCCTAAGCTAACTAAAATGAATAGGTATATGCCTCAATATGCAAGTAAGGAAAAAGGTTTTAGAGCGCTTGTAGGACCAATGGCAAATACACTTTATTTTCCATCTTTACATGTTGAAAATAATTTTGTACTACAAGCATTATTTCAATTAAATAAAATTATTAATGCTTGGAATGAACTGCACGGTAATGTGATTTCTACTCAAAGTAGCACAGATATTAATATAAAAAGTAATTCTGTTGATTATATATTTATTGACCCTCCATTCGGGGCTAATATTATGTATTCAGAATTAAGCTTTGCTAGAGAAGCATGGCTGAAAGTACGAACAAATAATCAAAAAGAGGCTATAGAAAATAAGGTTCAAAATAAAACAATAAATGATTATACTAGATTAATTTCAGATTGCTTTAAAGAAGCGTATCGGATTTTAAAACCAGATAGGTGGATTACAGTAGAGTTCTCTAATACACAATCTAGTATTTGGAATGCAATTCAGCATGCTCTACAAGAATCTGGATTTGTAATTGCAAGCGTAGATGCCCTTAATAAGGAACGGGGCGGATTCCATGCAATGATTACAACTACAGCAGTGAAACAAGACCTTGTAATTTCAGCATATAAACCATCTCAAGAGAACATTGATAAAATGTTATCTGAAAAAAACACTCCAGACTCAGCTTGGACATTTGTAAGCCAACATTTAGAGAAGCTACCTATATTCCTTGGTTCTAAAGGTGAGGCTTCCGTTATTGCTGAACGTACAACACGTATTTTGTTTGACCGTATGGTTGCTTATCACGTACAAAATGGTTTACCTGTACCGATTTCATCTGCTGAGTTCCAAGAAGGTGTTGCACAGCGTTTCCCAATGCGTGATGGCATGGCGTTTATAGAATCACAAATAGCTGAGTATGACAAAAAACGTATACTTGTAAAAGAATTTTCGCAAATGAGCTTATTCGTATCTGATGAAAATAGTGCGATTGAGTGGATTCGTCAGCAATTAATGAGAAAACCACAAACACGTCAGGATTTGCATCCGCGATTTATGAAAGAAATCCAGCATATTGCTAAGCACGAGCAATTGCCTGAATTAGATGATTTACTCGCACAAAACTTCTTGCGTTTTGAGGGCGATGAGGCTGTGCCAGATCAAATTGTAAGCTATTTACATCGTAACTATAAAGACATGCGTGGATTAACGAAGATCGATGATAAATTAAAAGAAAAAGCAAGGAATCGTTGGTATGTTCCAAATCCAAATAAACAAGCTGACTTAGAGAAACTACGTGAAAAGGCACTGTTACGGGAGTTTGCAAATTACGTAGCTGAGCTGGGTACACATAAAAAGAAATTACGTCAGTTCCGAACAGAAGCTATTCGGGCAGGATTCAAAAAAGCATGGAGCGAGAAAAATTATGAAAAGATTGTTACTGTAGGAGATCGTTTACCAGAAACAGTTATTCAGGAAGACGAGAAATTGTTAATGTACTATGATAATGCACAAGTGCGCTTAGATATCTAAGATAAGGAGAGATGTATAAATGAATAAGGATTATCAACAGCGCTCTTTATTAAATGAACACCCACGAAAAGACGACACTACAGTTGTCTGCTTTGGCAGGACTTTTGAAAATGAAGAAGAAAGAAGAGAATACTTTCGTGAAGAATTACGAAAAAAACTACCAGAATTAAAGCAAATTGAAGGCTTTCCTATTGGTGAAGATGAAGAAATTATAGCTCTTTCAGACCCGCCATATTTTACAGCTTGCCCAAATCCATGGATAAATGAGTTTATTAAATCAAAAGAACTCAATCTATATAATGAAAAAGAAATCCGACCGCCTTTTATTTTGGATGTTTCGGAAGGTAAAACAGATGCTTACTATATGGCACATAGTTACCATACTAAGGTACCTTATAAAGCTGTAATGCACTATTTACTTCATTATACTAATCCGGGAGATATCATTTATGACGGTTTTAGTGGAAGTGGTATGGCAGGTGTTGCAGCATATCTTTGCGAATCAGTAAAAGATATTGAATCAATAGGATATATTGTTGAAGGTAATAAAATATATGATGAGGATTCAAATCTCCTTGGTTCTGTAGGGGCAAGGAATGCTATTCTATCTGATCTATCTCCTTTAGCAACACATTTATCAGCCCAATTAAATTCTGATTTTGAACGTTCTGTTTTTAAAGAATATATGATACATGAAATTCAAAAATTAGAAGATGAATTAGGATGGATGTTTGATACCCTTTATAAGGGTGAAGTGTGTAAGGTAAACTATGTAATTTGGAGCGAGAACTTTGTTTGTCATTCATGTGCTGGGGAGATAAATTTTTGGAATGAAGCCGTTTCAAAAGAAGAGAAAGTTGTAAGAGAAGAATTTAAATGTCCTCATTGTGGAATTCTGACTTCTAAGGCTAATTTAGAGAGAGCAATGGAAACAAGATATATACCTGAGTTAAATGCTTATTCACAAGTAAGTAAATTTACTCCGAGTATTCTAAATATCTCTTATAGAGGCAAAAGAGTAGAAAAAATAGTTGATACAGATGACATAGAAATACTAAAAAAGATTTTAGACTTACGTTCAAATTATTCTGTACCAACAAATGAGATTCCTCTTGGAGATGAAATTAGTAGGCTGAAAAATAATGGTATTAACTTCGTTCATCAATTATTAACAGATAGAAATAATATTATTTTAAGTGAATTTAAGAAACGCCTAAGTAGGAGTAAATATAATAATGAAGGTCTATTTATTTTAACTGCTGCATTAAACAATCTTACTCAATTGTATAGATGGAGAATTAATGGAAAAGGTGGAGTTACATCAGGAACTTATTATTTGCCATCTACTCCACAAGAGAATAATCCATTTAATCAATTGAAAAGAAAATTAGATGATTTTTGTAAAATTGAATATAAAGGTTATTATCGCAATACAATTGTAAGTACAAATTCTATTACCAATTTATTAGTCGAAGATAATTCAATAGATTATATTTTCACTGATCCACCATTCGGATCGAATTTAATGTATTCTGAACTAAATTTAGTTTGGGAAACATGGCTAGGACTAAGAACTAATAATAAAACAGAAGCAATTGTAAACAGGAGTCAAAATAAATCAATCTCAGATTACAACAGTTTACTAAATAGAGGATTCCAAGAATATTATCGTATTCTAAAACCTAATGGTTGGATTACTGTTGAATTTAGTAATTCCAAAGCTAGCATTTGGAACGCTATACAAGATTCAATTCAAAAAGCAGGTTTTATAATCGCAAATGTTTCAGCTTTAGATAAGAAACAAGGAAGCTTTAAAGCCGTTACAACTGCAACTGCTGTAAAGCAAGACTTGGTAATTTCTGCATATAAACCTTCCAAGGAGTCTTTAAATAATATGTTTAGGCAAAATAACACTGTTGAATCTGCGTGGACTTTTGTAAGCCAGCATTTAGAGAAACTGCCTGTTTTTCAAGGATTTAAAGGTGAAGCCTCAGTAATTACTGAACGTACTCCACGTATTTTATTTGACCGTATGATTGCGTATCACGTGCAAAATGGTTTACCGGTACCCATTTCATCCGCAGAATTCCAAGAAGGTGTAGCACAGCGTTTTTCAATGCGTGATGGTATGACGTTTTTAGAGTCTCAAGTAGCTGAATATGATAAAAAACGTATTCTTGTAAAAGAGTTTTCGCAAATGAGCTTATTCGTATCGGATGAAAATAGTGCAATTGAGTGGATTCGTCAGCAATTAATGAGAAGAACACAAACACGCCAAGACTTACATCCGCAATTTATGAAAGTAATTCAGCATATTGCTAAGCATGAGCAATTGCCTGAATTAGATGATTTGCTCGCACAAAACTTCTTGCGTTTTGAAGGTGGCGATGAGGCCGTGCCAGATCAAATTGTAAGCTACTTACATCGTAACTATAAAGACATGCGTGGATTAACGAAGGTTGAAAATAAATTAAAACAAAAAGCAGTGAATCGTTGGTATGTTCCAGATCCAAATAAACAAGCTGACCTAGAAAAACTACGTGAAAAGACACTGTTACGTGAGTTTGAAAACTACGTATTTGAGCTTGGCACGCATAAAAAGAAATTACGTCAGTTTCGTACAGAAGCTATACGTGCAGGATTCAAAAAAGCATGGGGAGAGAAAAATTACGAAAAGATTGTTACTTTAGGGGATCGTTTACCAGAAACAGTTATCCAAGAAGATGACAAGTTGTTAATGTACTATGATAATGCACAGGTGCGCTTAGATATGTAAAAGAAAGTGGGAGATTTGGTTGAGCTGGGAGGAAAAAATATTAAAGTATTTTACAAGTAAAGGCTCGCTTTATATCGTATCGGATGAGCATGGATTGTTACGAGAAAAAACTGTACAAGAAATGCTGCGAGTCCAAAATTGCACTGTTCATTTTTATGATGACCCGGTTGTATTTCGATATGTATATGAAACAACTTTCCGGCACATTGAAAAAGAGCAACGCCCTACTTTACTAATTGTGATTCAAAATCACCAGTTCAATCATATCCCTTATGATATCTATGTAAATGCAAATCGCTTAACCTTATCGTTTGAAACGATTTTTCCAAACTTTGATCGTTCGATTGTTGCGCAATGTCATATTGAGATGTTTCAAGCTTTATTCGAAGCACATGCTCATTGTCTAACACACCTATCTATAAATGATACGGCAGATTTCATTTTACGTGAAGTATGTACACTGGATGTTGCACTACTTTTAAATGATGCAAGTGTAGTAAAAGCTGCTTTATCTTATTTTGAACGATTTAAAGTAGCGTTGCCCAACGTTCTTATCGAGCGCTTAAAGCAAAATATGTTAAAAAAACGTGTTCTATTCTCTACATATGTTTTTGAGTGTTTCGCATCTGAAGAGAAGTTATATAGCTATTTAAATATACAATGGAAAAACTATTTAGAAGGTTATTTAAACTATTCAAATGAGCAAGTGGCTGAGAAGAAGAACTATTATGGAAATATATACTTTGAGGATCCGTTTATTCGTAGACATATGAGCGATTTTATTTTACCAATTGAAGTTCCATCAGCAGTAGATTATGAAAAATGGATGCAACCAGGAATTGTTGTGAAAGAGTTGGACAATGAGCATTTCGAGGTTGAAAAAAATAAATTATTCCTGCAAGACTACTCGTCTTTTAGCAGAACCGACTGGGCAAAGTTTGCAAGTGAACTAGGGATTGTTCAAAGTGAATTGCTGAAAAAAGGTTTAATAGACAATGACTTTAAATTACAAATTTCTATAGCCAATGAAGCATTCGAACAATGGATGCTTTCAAAATATCAACAACTGCGTACCTTACCAGTTGTACCTAAGCCAAAGATGGTACATCAAATTCCATATTATTTAGCTAAAAAAACAAATACCAAACTAGCACTAATTGTACTAGATGGTATGAGTTTTACACAGTGGAATATTATTAAAAAAACACTTTTGAAACAGTCATGGTCATTTGAGGAGGACGCAGTTTTTACTTGGGTACCCAGTTTAACATCAGTTTCTCGCCAGGCTATATTTTCAGGTTTAGAACCACGTGATTTTGCAAATACCATTGGTACAACCCGAAAAGAAAAAATATTATGGTCATCGTTTTGGAAGAATGAAGGATTATCTGAACGAAACGTGGCTTATGAAAGATCATTAGGATTAAAAACCTATAACAAAGAATCACTTGCTTATCGACACTCCCCTTCTATTCGTGTTTATGGTGCTGTAATAGATGTAATTGATCAGTTTATTCACGGAGCTGTACAAGGTAGTCAAACTGTTTATTCAGAGCTTACTACATGGCTTAACTCGAATTACTTACATAAAATGTTGACTGATCTAGTAGAGGAAGGATTTGAAGTGTATTTAACTTCAGATCATGGCAATGTAGAGTGCTATGGAATGGGAAGAATTCAAGAAGGTGTGACAGTTGAATCCAAAGGTGAGCGTGTAAGGATATACAGTTCATTAAACATTCGTAATCAGACTTCAAGTGAAAATGAAGAAACAATTTCATGGAACGATAATAGTCTACCTAGTAATTACAATGTATTATTAGCAAAAAACAATCGAGCTTTTGTGCCGAAAAATGATAAAATTATAACTCATGGTGGCATTCATATTGAAGAAGTAATTGTCCCGTTTGTAAAAGTTAATCATTAGAAAGTAGGTACACATTATGAAAGCAGTAGGCTTTGATCAAAAAATTTTGCTACATCAGCTAAATTTTGCAACACAGTATTTTAATGAAATTCCAATAAAAAATATGCATAGCTTACTTGATGAATATTTAACGAGTGATATTAAGGGTACTGCCTCGAAACGATGCGCACATTCAATTATTATGAAAATATGGTGGTCTGTCGAAGAAAATCATAGACTTATTCGGGACTATGCACATCATTTATATCCAACATTGACGAAAACTGATAAACATTTATTACATTGGTGCATGACTTGCTTGGCCTATCCGTTTTTTAAAGAGCAAGTTAATTATTTAGGAAAGCATTTACGAATGGTTGATAAGGTTCGTAGTCGCGTTGTGCTAGCAGAAATGAAAAATATCTACGGTGATCGTCGACGTGTAGAAGTAGCAACAGGTGCTGTTTTTTCTACAATTAAAAACTGGAATTTAATTAAAATGACTTCTTCAGGTGTTTATCAAATGCCGGAAGAACGTATAGTAATTCATACATCTGAACTGAAACAGCTGATGGTGGAAGTATTAATGGACCATTTAGATACAAACAGTGTCACACTTGAGATGGTAAATAGTAATGCAATATTTTTCCCTTTCGATTACCATATAAATACAGGGGATTTAAATGTAAAACGCTTTTCGATTATTAAAAATATACGAGATACTATCATTGAAAGAAATCCGAAAATCCCTTATTCATTTGAGTAAGGGATTTTTTATGGAGGAAAATATATGAACATTGGAGATCTAATAAGCGGACCATTTTTTCCAGAGGTCATTGAATTAAAACGAATAGAAGCATTTGGGGAAGATTATTTTTTACTCGAAGGAATTGGACGCCAAACAAATCAGTACCACGAACAATTATTAGCAAAAAATGAATTTGATTTGATTACGATTCTAAGTACATCTACTGAAACTAAAATGGCATTCACTGGGCAAGACATTCAGCAACGACTTATACATTTAACGCTAGAAATCGAGGACAAGTTTTCTAAAACACGAGCATTAGGAAATCAACAAGTCATTCCAATGCCACATCAAATTGAAGCTGTGTATAGTCGAATGCTCCAATCTTCAAATGTTCGATTTTTACTAGCTGATGATCCAGGTGCAGGTAAAACAATTATGTCAGGTATGCTTATTAAAGAGCTGAAAGCACGTGAAAGTATTGAACGAATTTTAGTGTTGGTACCTCCATTAGTATTACAACAATGGCAAGAAGAAATGGATCAAAAGTTTCAAGAGTCTTTTAAAATAATAAACCGGTCTGTGTTAAATGAGTATGGTAGTAAAAATCCATTCATTGAAAATGATTGTTGTATAGCATCAATTTATTGGTCTACACGAGATGAAATCAAAGAGTTAATTTTAGAGGCACAGTTTGACTTAATAATTGTCGATGAGGCACATAAAATGGCTGCTTATTCTTATGGGAAAATTAAAAAGACGACGACTAAAACCAGGCTATATCGTTTAGGAGAGAAATTATTAGCAAAGACAGAGAATTGCTTACTATTAACAGCTACACCACATAAAGGCGACGCTGAAAACTACCGCTTATTGATGAAACTTATTGAACCGGATTTATTTAATCATGTATCTGCGAGTGAAAGTTTGCGTGAAAAAAGTAATCCTTTCGTTATCCGGCGACTAAAAGAATCTATGGTGAATTTCGACAGTACACCGATTTTTCCGAAACGAACAACAAAAACGATTCAATATGAGCTTACTGTGCCAGAACTAGAATTATATGATGCCGTAACAGAGTACGTGAAAACACATTTTAATCGCGCAATGAATACCGGTAATAATAGTACAGCATTTGCCATGATGCTTTTGCAACGTCGTCTAAGTTCTTCAATTGAGGCGATACATCGTTCGCTCACTCGACGTTATAAAAAGCTGCTAACAATTTTAGATAAAACGGAAGCTGAGAGAAAGCAATTTTCTCAACGGCTAGAAAAACTATACAACAATGGTTTGGATGAAGAAATTACAGAAACACAAGATGTGCTCGAGAAAAAGTTAGAGCTTGCTGTGGATACCATTGACATAGACGCACTGCAAGAAGAAATAGCAGAATTAAAGAAGTTACTCATTAAAACAACCTCCCTAAGAAAGTATGGTTCAGAGAGAAAGTATCTAGAGCTCGAAGAAATGCTATTTGGTATTGATGGTCTTATTTATACTGGGGAGAAAATTATAATTTTCACAGAGTCCGTAGACACACTTAAACACTTAGAAGAACGACTGTCAGATCGAGTCCCTCAAATAGCTAAAATTATGGGTAGCTTTTCAATGGATGAACGCAGAAAACAAGTTGAGTTATTCCGGGAAACTGCTCAAGTCATGCTTGCAACAGATGCAGGTGGAGAATCGATTAACTTGCAATTCTGTAATCAAATGATTAACTATGATATTCCATGGAACCCAAATAAATTGGAGCAAAGAATGGGGCGAATTCATCGAATTGGACAAAAAAATGAAGTGTTCATTTTTAATCTTGTTGCTCAAAATACTCGTGAAGGATATGTTATGGCAAGATTATTCGCTAAGCTGGAAATAATGAAAGATGATTTAGGGAATGACCTAGTATACAACTTCATGGGGGAATTGCTAGAAGATGATATTAATTTAGCCGATTTAATGAAAGAAGCCATTTTATCACGCGAAAACTTAGATGATGTGGTTGCACAAATGGATAAGATCTTAAGTGAAGAACACAAATTGCTATTGCAAACAATGGAGAAAATGCAATTTGATACAGAAGCAATTGATATACCAGCGATGAAAAAATCACAATACGATGTGGAAGTTAATAAAATTCCAAATCGCGTGTACGTTGAGCTTATTGATTATGCGTTAAAAGAATCGAAAGTTAAAGTGTTTGATAGTCAAGAAGGGAAAGTGAAACGAATTGAGCGATTCCCTAAACTCATTCGTGATCAATTTTCGAAAATGACAAAGCTCGATGACTCCTATCGCTTTACTGGCTTTATTGAACACAGTAATTCAGACGTCCAATACGTTACAAAAACACACCCTATCTATCAGTTGTCGAAAACACTTTTGGTAAGAACAAGTGACCAATTTGCATTTAAGCGCTATATATTCACTTACGATGTACCAGAACATTTAGAAGTTGATATGTACCGTGTTGTTTTAAAAGATGGTATTGGCAAAGAACTTAAAAACAAACTGATTTTTATTGCGAAGCGTGCCGACCAAACACTAATTGAATTGAATCCATATTGGCTTTCAATAAGTCATTTTTCAGACTCAATAACCGAACTTCTATTAACAGAACAGCCAGCCATACAAAATCATATTTTAAAATTAGCCATTACTGAAAAGAGTCATATTGAACAAAAACGAACAAGTCAATTAAATCGGATGCATGATTATTTAGTTGATGTATTTAATATGCAATACAACGAAGTATATGAGAAATTAATACAGTATCAAACTAGAAATGAAGACAACAGAAACTCAGCATTGATTAACCAGATGAACGCCCAACTAATCGATATCGAAGAACAAAAGAAAAAACGTCTTGATACAATCAACAAACAGCGTACGATCACACTACAACCACCTAAAAAAATTACTCAATTTGAACTAATACCAAACGGTACCTCATATCGCGTGATGGCAACAGATTACTATAAAAAGGTTGCAGCATATGAAAAAACGAATGGAAGAAAACTTGTGAAAACATATGATAATCTTGGATTAGTCGATTTTTATAGCGAACGATTTAATGGTGAAGAGCGATTTATTATTCTTACAAATAAACCCGATTTTATGTTGAGTGAAGCACATATCGAGGATTTGAACAGCATTATCGATAAGACATATGTCTATATAATAACTGGCGAAGATTTTGTAGAAATGAAACTAACTACATCATTGTTTGATGCCTAACTAAAATCACTAAAGAACATTATAACTTATCTGAAGAGCAGAATTGTAAATGAGGGAATTTATGCGTAATTTAATAGATACTATTTCAAATTTATATGAAAAGAAAATTATTGAAAATCAAATCAATAGAATTAATATTACAAATTTCAGAAACTTTACACCCAATACATCTATAGATTTTAAATTTCCATTAACAGTATTTGTGGGGAAAAATGGTACCGGAAAATCAACAGTGATGAAGATAATAAAGGGTTCTAAAGAACCCGCAGAGGTGTTTATTGAGACAACTCTTGAAACTCACGAGATCGATTTAGCTGAATTTTCAGTTGAGATAAACAATGTGGAATATATATATCAACGTAAGAAATTGAATTTATGGACTTCTAATAAAAAATTGAATCAAAAACTATCTATTTTAGATATAGATACAAAGAAGGTAGTCGGTGCATTTGATAAAAACTTCCTATATGATTCTGTAGGTCAAAAATTTAATCGAGAAAATCAAGTTAATTATTTAATCAAACAAACTAAAAAGATAAATCAGAATAGATTAGATAGAAGTTCCAAGAAAAAGTTATTATATTTTAATCATGAGCAGTTGAGTGCCTTAAATAACATTCTTCAAAAAAATTATAAATCCATTTCAATAATGAATCATAGGTACTTTAATGGTACTTGGGGTACTACTGTAATTTTTCAAGATGATAGGAACTACACTGAATATAATTCAGGCGGCGGTGAATTCGCCCTAGCTATGATTATAATTAAGGTTTCATGTACACAGCGCGAAAGTGTCGTACTAATTGATGAACCAGAAATAGCTTTACATCCAGGAGCACAAAAAAGGCTATTAAAATGGTTATTGGAAATAATAATAAGAAAAAAAATACAGATTATCATGTGTACACATTCTTCTACAATAATTGAGCATCTTCCGAAAAAGTGTATTAAATGTTTCTCAGCTGTAAATCAGACTACAATAAATATTCGCCAAGATGTTATTGCTTCGGAAGCATTTCATGAGTTAGAAATCAATCATTTCGATAAAAAAGCTATAATTGTAGAAGATTCCTTAGCTCGAGATATTCTATTATCAATTATTAAAGAGGAAGGCTACAATAATACATTTGAAATACAATATAGTTCAGGAGGAGCTAGTTATATTAAAACTCAAATTATACCTACTTTGGCAAAAATGAAGTTTACTAACTATTTCATTTTTTTTGATGGAGACCAATTCAAGGGCGATAGAGTAGATATGTCTGACCTTCTCGAAAAAGATAAGACGACAGAAACATTAAGTAAACTATTTTTAAAAATTTTAGATGTTAATTCTAAAACAATTAATTGGGGAATTGACGGAAATCGTAAAAAGGGCACGTCCAATCAAGATCAACTAAATAGATATATTGAAGATTATTTATCATATTTCAATCATTATGTAGATTTTCTACCATGTCAAATACCTGAAGATATAATATTTGATATTCACTATGCATCTAATATTTACCCGGAAATTGAAAGGGAAAGCTTAAATACTTGTAAAAACAGCAAAGAGAGATTTCAATATTTAGCAAAAGAAATGAATCTAGATACTCAAACTCTATATACCTTATTTATATCGAACTTTATAAAAAGAAAGAAAGAGTCTTCAGAATATAATGAAATTCTAACTATATTGAATAAATGGATTATTTAAAAAAGAATATAAAGTTGATGAATTTCCACTAGAAGAGACTCGAAACATTGGCAGAGGTATCTGTTTTTAATGGTTGTATTCAAAAGCTTTTTTCTATCGTTAGGTAATATTTATAAACGGAACAGGGCCGCAAATTCAATAATGAATTGACAGCCCTTTCTGCATGTTAAACTCCTTTTTCGCACTCCACAAGAAATCAGGAGCAAGTTTCAATTTATGAGTTTCTTCTATATATAAGTTATATATATCTGCCCTGATTTTTATTACACTAGTATAGAATTTATACGCTTATTTAATCAGATTATTCACGTTCCAGATAGCGATAAATAGTTGTTCGAGAAACGCCCCATCTTTCTGCCACATCTTTAATCGGTGTGCCTCCATCAATAAGATTTTTCATCATTTCAATATCTTTCACTCCATATTTTTCTGGACGTCCGCCAAGTCGCCCCCGTGCTTTAGCCGCCACTCGCCCAGCAGCTGAACGTTCTTGAATAAGATTACGTTCAAACTCAGCAAATGCCGCAAATAGATGAAACATTAGTTGCCCGGTAGCATTGCCACGATCCATCGTGAGATTTTCTTGAAGGCTGTGAAAACCAATGCTTTGGTTATTCAGATTGTTGACTATGTCAATCAGGTCTTGCATGTTTCGACCCAGGCGATCTAGTCGCCATACTACGATGGTATCTCCTTGACGAGCATATTGAAGTGCTTCTGCTAATCCAGGTCGCTGTTTTTTTGACCCACTCATCTTATCGTGAAAAATTTTCACACATCCATATTGCGTAAGTGCATCTATTTGTAAATCCAAATTTTGTAAACCAGTTGACACTCGAGCATACCCAATTAACACAGTCATTCCTCATTTCCATTATAATCCTATAATGATTGTAACATAAGACTACGTAAGAGTAGTTAATGAACATAGATTAATGGGCAGAGTTTTGTTGAAGATTAATAAGGCAAAATGATGTTTTTTTAACCATTTGCGCTGTGTTCAGAAAAGGACGAGTTTTGTTACATATCCAATTTATATTCAATATTTCATAACTAATAATTTTAGATAGTAATTGGATATTTATGTTAAAA